>Ga0214545_1007651_pt1 | contig 17880 bp, 10 predicted proteins | sample CNSS4metaG_FD_160064 | JGI IMG/M metagenome (GOLD analysis project Ga0214545, IMG submission 160064) | Root nodule microbial communities from cowpea collected in UCLA plant growth center, Los Angeles, California, USA - CNSS4 | ecosystem: Host-associated > Plants > Roots > Nodule | place: USA...
GAGGTTTACAACCACACATATATATTTTAAATTAAGTTGAGGTGTTTGCACACTCTAAATATAGAGACTCTAAGTACTCTAATATGTTAAAGGGTGGGATTTAAGCCTAACACAAGCCCCACAAACCAGCTTGTAAGGTGAGGTTTGCACCTCACTTATATATTATGAAATTGCCTTATTTCTAGTCGATGTGGGACTTCCAACAGTATTCATTTAATTTAGATACTGCGAAAAACAGTTTAATATTGTTTTTTAATCAAGTAAACTCTTGCAAGTTTGTATGACAAGTTTATGGAGACTCAAGTCCAACAACCTTGCCCTCATCCTATTGAGTATCATGCATTACAGAGGAGTAACGTAGGTGACAACCACGCAGTAGCATGCAGAGAGAGAGAGAAATTTCTATCGAGGGATACATTTAATCAGCAGTATCAAGCATGAGTACTCTACATTGCAGACCAATATTTCTACCAACTAATAGTGTCAAGGTAGGGAAAGAAATATCTAACCTTATTAATAAATCAGACAATGAAGCACAAGCCGCTACCCTCACTAGATGTGAATCTGCTGGTGACTGTTTCAAACAAAGATCAAGGAGCTCGTCACAATTGACCATACAAAAATACAAAATTTATTTCAGAGATTTGTACAAAGATGAATGCATACAAGGACATCTTGTTTGAGTGTGCACGTACTTAAAAGATTGAAATGAAAGTCAAAGGAAAAAGACAGTATCACATAAATGATGTATAGCGTTAATCAGTAACATGTAACATATCATGTAGAAAAAAACGGCGTCCTTGTCGAATACAAAAAAGGAAGCTTTGTGAGCTCTTTAATGATACAGAGGGAACAAGCACATTTTGTAATTCCAAAAGGCATCTGCAAAAGATAGACTGCCGATTTACAATTTACTAGTACAAGAACATTGGATTTAAACGGTATCAAATGCATTAACTTCTCTTTCAAGTAACAGTTTTGGCTTGTAGGCTAAAATATGTGCAGGATAGCATACCAAGCATTACATTTAAAAAGAATCATTATGTTTTAGATCCGGAATTGGACCAGAGATATTCCCACAGCGAGACCACAGATAAGAGATCAAACCCGTGTCATATACTCAAAAGAACCAAGGTACTAGCCACTTGTGAGCTTCACTGAGGTCTAAATTGATCTAGGACCTTTGTGGATAAAGTTCTCCACAAACACAAAGAAGAAGAAAATGAATAAGAAAAAATCAAACGAGTTTCTCTATAAACTAAAACTAGTTTATGCATAAATTAATTTATAGAAATTCTCTCATTCTAATTTCACTAATGGAGAAATTTATTTCCTAAAGCCTTACTTTCTAATTCCTATACTTATGTAAAAGTTCATCCAAACAACGACTGTCCTAGGCAACTGTATACCTACAGTGAACAGCACTTTGTATTCCTAAACCCGAAAACTCTAACAAAAGAATCATCAGCATGAAAGGCGAAACCTGTGTGTACCTGTAGAAAAGCCAGCAACTTGTGGAACCACGCAGAGTAAGATTCCAGAAAACGCTCAGAACTGCACTCTTCACATGTAACCCCGAGCAGAGAGATCCCCGCCCAGCATTTATCAGGCTAGAAAAGAACAACACACCCATCTCAACTACAAAAATCATTCAAAACAAGAAAGAAAAAAAGTAAAAAATTTTAAAAGCTTGCTGCTTTTGATTCACACCATGGAGGTGGAGAGGAGGGAGAAGATGCGGTTGAGCCATGAAGAGAATGCGGATTTCCAGGCTTCGATTACTTTGGGGGGCGTGGAGTCTGCGAGGAAAGACTCGGAGAGAAGTGAGTGCGCTTTTACGAGTGCCACGGCCTTGGAGAGTTTAGAGGGGTCGGAGAAGGGACCATTCTCGTCGGGAAGATGGTCTCTGATGAGTGACTGAAGCAGACGGGGTTTGAATGCCACATCGTGCATGTTCCCGAAGTGGACGAAGGCCGCCATTGGAGCCGTGAAACCCTGCAACCTCGGAGACAGTGAGCAAGGGTGCGGCGGAAGAGACACAACCTAAAAAAAAAAAAAAAATGTGTTGCGGCACCAAAAAGCAGGGGCTCTTTCTCTCTTCCGTTCTGTAAGGAAAGAGGGGAAAAAAAATTATATTATTATTATTATGTTTAATTTGTTGTTGACGGGTTGGATCCAAAGAGACCTGTTACCCGAATACATTATCTCGGGTTAGGGTTGACTGAGACAAAAAAAAAGTATCATTTACAACTTATATATTTTTTAATTTACACAGTAAAGAAACACATTCTATAATAAAATTATAATTATAAAAATAAACATAGTTTTGATCATTTTTTATTTATATTAATTATTTATTTATTTATTTTATTAATAACTTTTATTTATTTAATTTTAAAAATGAATAATTTAAAAATTTGTTAAATTTATTAAAGTAATTACTTGAAAGATAAAATTAAAAAAGGAAAGAAATAAATAAATTTATATAATAGTAATATCTATACTATTACATAATATATAATAATATTCATATAATAGTATTCTATAAATACTATTATTATAATAATATCTATACTATTATATAAATCATGTTATCAGAATATAAGATCAAATATCTAAATGATATAAAACTCCCTAATTAAAATGATTTTAATTTGTCAAAAATTAAATAAAACGTATTAATTATGATTGTTAAAGTTCTTTTTATAATAAAAGTCTATTCAAATGATTTTGAGTTGTATAGAAACGTAGGAAGCAATGATGTGAGAATGAGAGTTTGTCTTGCGTGATAAGAGATTAATTTTAACTATTACAAATATGATTTCTCTTTGATTGTTATTTGTGCATTTTGAGAATGTGATTGTATGTTTAATTAGTATGTTTGATTGTTGTGAGTTGTTGAAATGAAACGTATGATCCCAAATTGTATATCTATGTGTGTGTTATGAATTTTCAGGCTTTTTTATTGTGAATGTATTTTTTTTTTTTTATGAGATGAGTTGTTTCAATATGAAATTGGTGTACTTATGACTTTTGTGAAGCATGAGATGGAATGTTGGCTTGATTGACATTGTCAATTTGCAGCTTTTGTTTTCTACGTTATACAACCAAAAATTACTTTGGCATAGAGTTAGGAAGGCATGCTTATTGGACGAGCAGACTCTCGTTGATGAGTGAACGTCAAACTCGAGTTTTGTAGAGAGTCAAAGGAAGGAAGCTCACTAAGCGATTATGTTATTGTTAGGCGAATTATCTTTAAATTAATTCAAATGCTAGATTCATTGGGCGAGACATTCAATTGTAGAGTGAGTCAACCTCCAAGGAGTTGCTTGTTGATTGAGTGTGTGTTATCACTCGATAAGTTTATAAATTTTAGGAGTGCTTTATTTGAGAAGGAAATTATGGGGAGATTAATTAAGTGATTGAGATAAATGTCTCACAGAGGTAGTCCAACATAAATGAAATGTGATATAGTGTTTGGATGGGTGATTGGTTGTATGGTCATATCATTCCTAAAGAGGAAGGTTATGACAAGTGAGCCTAGTGTTATACATTTGTCAAGAACACTCATTTTGAAGCTATCATTATATTCTACTAGACTTTCAAACTCATATAGAGGATGTAGTATAGGCAGTGCAGAGAGAATGATATTCTTACAACTAGTTTCGGGGTCGTGGATCTCTTTTCTTTCAAACTACACAGTAAATTTACCTTGTCACGAGAGAGATGAACCATGTACCATTACTGGATTGTAACACTTAAGGAATTATTTTACTATACTATATTTATATGCTTATACATGTTTTATTTCATCGATGCAGTAAAGTATGTTTAATACTTAACATGCAAGGATCCAAGATTATAGTAGCAATCCATCTTCTTGGGTTGTTACATATTTTTTTTATGTAGAGTTGATTTCAGGTCCACATAATCAACTCTAATGGTTTCTCCCCTCTCCATTATTTATTTATTTTTCTGTTACATACGTTATTTCAATTAGGTTATTCTTTATTGATTGATATTGTGGTTGAGTTTAATGAGTATTGTTTATCGGTTTGAGATGATGGAAGAGAATCAGTAAATTTTTTGAAGTTTTCTATGATGAATGATAAAGGTGGATGGTCTTAAGATTATCAAGAATGAAAGAAATAATATGAATGACACAACAATATTTACAAAATATTTTAAACAACAATAAAAAATTGTCCACTATAGATAATAGATGACTCATGAGAAAATTTAGAAAAAAAAATTGTAGAAATAAATATCATATAATTGTACAACAGAAATCAAATTAATTTAATAGTTCATAATGATACATAACATGATCCTTAACATTTTAACTGTCTATGTTTTTCGTTTATTTTCCTTAATGTATTATTATAACTGTGAATCTTATCAATATTATAAAAGAAATCTAATTACAATTCACTATTAAAGGCAATATTATTTACGAGAGTTTATTTTAATATATAATCACTACTACTTATCTTTAATCGAAGTTCTTTTTAACGTACTGAAATAGTGTTTTTAAAGACGAGAAATCATTAAATAGATAAAACACTTATTCAAGAATCTATAATTCATTTGTAATTGAAATACAACTGATAAATGCTAAAAGGTTATTATAAATAATAAAATAACGCTAAAAAACATTATATCACAATTCTAACAACTAAAATCACAAATTTATACATTTTTAACATTTAAAATGTATATAAAAAATTATAGAATAAGATATTTGTTCATGTTTAAATCAAAATTTCAATAAGAATTTCAGTAATATAAGTTGACATTTATTGTTAATATTAAATCTACATGTATAGTAAAAAAATTAATAATACATATTTTAAATTAATTTAATTTTTTAAGAAAAAATTAAAATAATTCATTATTACAATTTTACTGTCGAGTCTGTTTAGGCCAACTTATGATTTCCAATTCTTTAACAAGTTATTTTTGAAGTTAACTTTCTATTTTTTTTAACTTAATTAAGTTTCAAATATTTTATAAATTTATATTTTTTAATCAAGTATTTATTAATTTTCTTTTATTTATTGGTTACTCCAAATTGTTATATGTTTTCAGTTAAGTCGATATTTAAAAACACACAAACAAGTTGTCATCAGAAATGTAAGGGGTCACCGTTGTTTAATTTGTGAAGTTTTATATAAAAATTATTTATCATTTTATATTAATTATAATAATATTTTATTAATCACAAAATCTCATATTTCTTAATCCATAAATATAAGAAGAAAGATAACAATATAAAATAATACTTACCTCACCTAACCAAAAAATAAAACAACAAAACCCAACTAAAAATAAAAATTTTGTAATACCAAATAGACAAACAAAAAATTGTAATAGAAACGCAATTGATATTACACATGTTTACAAGGGACTTAAAATTTAATTAAACATAATTTGGTAGTTAATTACAATATTAGTTTACCAATTCAATAAATCAGTCTAAATTAATTTTCAAAATAAAAAAGACAAATATATTTTCATTCTTTCTAATAACAAATTTCAACCACAAAAAATAATTAACATGATGGTCTACTAAACTAATATAATGTAAATTCAATCATGCACCTTAGTTATTTTGTACTCTAGGAAGAAAAAAAAAAACCCACAAGTGATATTTTTTGTAAAACTTATCATCTATCATCTTAGAGAATAAATGTGAATTTACACAATTACACTAATATCACTCTCATGATGATGATTGATATAATTGGTGTTTAGTTTCTAATTCTAAGTTTTGAGTTTTCTACTATTTCTATTTTGATTTTCCCTAACTATTGTAATTAAAAGAACCTAATCCAATATATTACTCTTTAACAAACTTGATTTAAACCTAACAATCCAAGCAAAACAAATATAAAACAAAGGCTTGAATGTGATTTGATTGAATTTCTTTCCCACTCCATATCAAACCAACTCAAACAAAACAAAGCTTGTAAAGGAAAAAAAGATGCAATTTTTATTGAGAAAGGACTTAAACCCACATGGACTTTATTGTCATGATTTTACATAGTTTGGGGATATGTACCCTAATGTGAAATGATTGATACCTTAAGAATAAGGGCATTTAGAAAATTGGGTGGATAATGCCCCAATTTCTACTATGATACTATTGTGTGAAAAACAAAATGAGAAAATATTTCCTATGTAATGGCACTCACTCTATTGTCCCAAATATGGTGGCAATTGCCGTAATTAAATAAACACCTGATCCAATAGCACAAGCACTAGCCAAGGGTAAAACCGACAATTTACCCAGACTTAGGGCTAAATATAAATTCAGAGGTGGCAACTGGCATCGGCAAAAGAAGAGAATTTTGGGTTTTGCTGTTTTTTTTACACTGAAAGAAAGAGAAAGAAAGAAAGAAAAAACAGAGAAACACAAACACGAGCGAGTTGCGAAGGAAAAAACAGTTTGTTCCAGAACTGAACCCAAAGATCTTCTCTTTACGTCTTCTTCTGAGGACCCAAATCTTCTTCTTCTTCCACCACTGCTTGGATCTGCACTTTTCGGCCTTTCTTCCATTATCGCACGCCAACTCCTTCACGGGTCAATTCTAATTCTCGCGCTGGTTTTTCCTGCTGGGAAAGAAAAAGGTTCCTCTTTTCCTCGCAAACTCGAGTACCCTTTTGCGGATTTTGCCTTTTTTGGCTTTACCAATTCCAATTTTGCGCAGCTTTCCGGAGATATTTGTTGGGTGGTCGAAGGGCGAGAAGGTTCTAGATTGGCGTTGCTCTGGTTCGTCAGAATTGGGTTTTTTGTTTGCTTTCAAAGCGAAAATTGCCTCACTTCATGTGAGTTTTCTTCACTGTTTCAATTCCTGCATGCTTTTCTTCTAATTATTGTTGTTATTAACTTAGGGGAGGAAGGTGGTTTGTTTCTTCTGGGGTGTGTGTGGTGGTGTTTATTTTTACCAGTATTCTGCTCAACGATACTGTATGAGAAGTTCGTTTAATTTTTTGTTATTGTATTTTTTTTTTTGAACGTTACGTTTGAATATTTAGTAATCCCAAAAGTTGAAAACCGGTAGAAGGGGAATTGGAAAACGGTTTTGACTGAAGAGATGCGAAGTATTGAAAACCGATTAGAAATTAGTGTTAGTATTCCAAAATTCAGATGAGTCTGTACTGTTTACATTCTTGGATCCCCTTGCCCCCTTTGCTTTTGTGCTCTTAGAGGACTAACCTGGTGTGGGGTTTAAGATTGATGATTCTAGGGTTTGAATTTTTGGCTTATTCTAGTACAATTCGTGTAGGGTTACTGTCCACTTCATATGCTGGTCATGGTTGAGCTTTCCCTTTTCTGAAAGCAGAGACTTAATCTTTTCAAAGCCTAACCAATCTAGTTCAGGTCACCTACATAAAACAGAAGAGAAAATTGAAAAATTGAGTTATTAGTATAGCCTAAATTAAAGTGATTAAGCTAATTATCTAAGTTTTAAGCATAGTAGTTCATAGGCCACCATAGTGTGATGCGAAGTGTAGCAGACTTGGTTTGCTATGGGATTCAAATAGCAAAGTGGTTTCCCGTAACAGCTATAACGACCAAAATAATGGTACCAAGATAACAGCTATAACGACCAAAATAACGCCTTTCTGTGCTAAAATAATGCTACCAAGACAACGGCTTTTGGCGCGTTATGCTGGCACTGCCAAAATAGCCAAATTGAGTTATTAGTATCATCAAAATTAAAGTAATTATGGCTAATTATCTAAGTCTTAAGCAAAGTAGTTAATAGTACAATATAGTTTCTCTATAGTGGGATAGTGGAATGAAACAGCCTTGGGTTTTTATGTGTTTATAATGACCAGAGATGACGGCTTTTCGCATGCTATAGTGGTACTACCAAAATAACCAATTTCTAACCTGGAACATCAAGATTTGTTATTCCACAAAAAGTTACCTCTGTTTTGACATCTACTCCTCAACACTTTACATGACTATTTTCTATGACGTGCTACGTTTTTTCTTCTTCTTCTTATAGACTTCCCAATTCATATTTTCCTGATTGTTTTATTTAACATGTTATATCTCTTTTTATTATTTTTCATCATCATCTTCATTGCTATGTTGTTGCTCCTAGATTGATGGTGATTGTGTGTGTAAATTGTTACTTACTATTTACCACAAAATTTATTCAATTTTATGTTTTTTGTGTTGATTTTGAGTATATAGATGTGTAGTATAAATTATTTACTTTATATAATATTATAATTATAATATTTAAAATAACGGTCTTCATCATTATACCATTTTCAGAGTTAAATGCAATAAGAGATTGATAATAGTAGTTTTAAGGTTATTTATTTCCATCTTAAGTAGCAAATGAGAAATCTGCATATTATCTTTTTGAAAATACGAGCGACTCATTTGGATACTTAAGCGCAGCTTTCTAGAAAACCCTAGTTTAGTTTTTGACAATTCATTGTTTTTGCTTCATTTCAGAATTGGATTTAAACGAGCCTAGTATCCAAATGAATATGTATCTAATATATAAGTTACTTCCAGTCGTATAAATTTTGTTCTTTTAGATAGTTGTCAATAGTTGTGTGGATCGGTCAAGGGCTGCTACAAAATTTGGATTAGCTGTGCGCTTTCAAATAATAGTGTAGCGCCCCTCTCAAATAAACTTATTTATGCCCTCAGAATGATATTTGGGGGATGGGAGGTACGATTTTAGATGCCCCCAGATGTTATACCTCAGAATAACAGTGTAGCAGCGCTTTGAAATGTGAGCTTTCTCTTTACATTAAAAATTTTATAGATCGCTAACTGGATGATGATTTTGTGTGCGATATGGAATTCCCTTGCAAGATTTTCTGTCCTTTGGGGTTTGAAAATTAAATATCTGTAAATAAGGAAAAATATAAAATTAACTAACGAGGTGAATAATCTTTACTTTTTTTTAATTGATGTTGTACTCTTACATTGGGGATTTTGACTCAGGTTGAATGGTGTTTTGTGGGAAAGCTAAGCCTTAAAATTATTTAAATCACATTAATATTTAATAGATTTTGGTGTAGAATATTCATTCCAAATAAACTTTTACTGGGGAGGGTTTTTGTCAATCTTATTATAAGTATCAAGTTTTCTGGCGCAAGTAAAATGATGTTTTGTTGGAATACTATTGCTTTTTCAAATGTCTCAGAAGCTTATTCACAGTAATTTAGCAGAAGGTAATTTGAGGCAAAGTGATTTATATAAATTTGCTTGGTTGTGAATGTGGTGAATGGGTACTGAGGATATACGAAGAGACATGTGCTTTTATTTATGATATTGATAAGTTGCAATACATTTTTAGTTTTTGTGCTATCTGTTTTAGAGTTCTGTGATGGTAAAGTGCTATAATAGCCAGCGGAATTCATGGTTGATTATCTCCATAGATATACATAATTCGTTTGGTACTGCATGGGTGATGGGTGCACAGTTTCTATGTCATATTTGGTCATGAAAACACTGATTTTGGGTATGATACAAGAAAGAGTAGTCCCTCTGTTCTAACTGAAATGGCAATTCTGGATCTTATAGATCATGTGAAATTATAACCATGCAATGGCCACAATCTCAGTGTGTTTGCAGTGACTTTGTTGCAATTTTAGTTTTCTTCTTTTTCATTTCTGCCTTTTTTTGAAGAGTAAATTACACTAACTAGCCTTGAGGTTTTTGTGAAATTATTAAAAATCTCCACAATCCTATAATTTTTTTTTTTTTTGTGAAAGGTTATTCTCTACTAGGCATCACTATGAAACTTAGGCCTCCCAATTAGGTTCTCCCCCCAAAGTTCACCAATCATTTGCTCTTAAAGAAAATTGTATTATTGAAAACAAAGAAAAGAATAGAAATAGTACAAACATGGGTGACCAAACAAAACACATGGTACAATCATGACAATCTAAACTCCGGAAGTCTAAACCAGTTTCTAATTAATCTTGCCTAATACTAGTGGGCAAGTCTTCAAACCTAACAAAATATTGCCTAGAATCAATCACTAAATTTGCTAGTTTGTGAGCACTACCTTGAAAAATTTTAAATACTACAAATAATTGAACAACAATGTCATCACCCTCTCGAAGTTCAGGGAACCATAGCAGGTTTCTTGAAGGCTTCAACTAATAGCATAGTATCAGTTTCCAACCAAATGGATGACCATCCTTTCACCACAGCTAACTCAATTGCCAACATGGTTCCCATAATCTTTGCCTTTAAGGCAAGAACATTGTGTAACTTTCTAGATTCTTCTTATACATTACACTACCCCCCCTTATTAATTGTTTAAAGAACATTTCACTTTGTTCCCCAATGAAGGGAGGCTGTTGTAAATGTTAAAACATGGTGAGTTTGTGTAAATTCATGAAACTTTAAAAGTAGTTAGTGCAATTTACTTTTTAAATGGTTATGCGGATACCTTATTCACGCTCTTATTTAACTTCCCTTGTTTCTTTTCCTTTAATACAATTTTACCTCTTTATCAGAAAATCTCTGCCCTTGTATGCAGAACCTGTATTCATTTTGATATCTTGCAATTGAAACCTATTTTGACATTTGTGGATGAGATGCCTTGTGTCATATAATAAATTGCAGTTGCTAATGGTTCAACAACTCATGCAAGATTGAATTATGGATCCCGAAGGCAAAAAGTTTGGAGGAGGTAAAAAGCTTGTTACATTAGTGTTATTCATTATATTATTTTATACAAATCTTTGTTTGGTGTAATATTATATTAGTATGGTTTTGTTTGGGTGAAACTCCTCTATAAACACTTCTAAGAAAGAAAAATATGAAGAAAAAATTAAATGAGCTCCTCCTAAACTGAAATTATTTTATGCCTATGCTAAATTTGCATTAGTTCTCTCATATTAGCTTCTCTAAAATATGAATTTTAACTCATGCATAAATTAGTTTTAATTTATACAGAAGTCTATTTCATTTTTCCTTCTCATTTTCTTCTCCTAGAAATGCTTATGAAGAAGTTAATCGAAGCAGACCCTATTGACGTAACATTGAGTGTAAGAGTTGTGCATTTGATGATACTTAAGTAAAATTTCAAAAAGTCGGTATTTTAACTTTCAACAGTATATTCATTTGCCCTTTTGACAGTTTTTATTTAGTCAGTTAGTGTTGGTTGACAGTTTTGAAATTGAAAGGAAAAAGGAGAATGCATTAAGTAATCAGACTGATGAGATGGTTGATTTGTTGTTCAGCTGAAGGATAGCATGAGGATGAATTATTTTCATCTTCAATTTTGTGAAATTGATTGGTGTATGCTTTTCTTTTTGGTTTTGGACTTTTGGACATGGATATATTTTTGTCATAAGTTTTTCTCTTATAGCATAAAAACTGAAACAAACATGGACATTGATTTTATATTTTTGCCCAAGAAAGATAAACTCTTCTACTCTAATTTTCAACTTTGGATCTGTGAACCCAAAACATGTTATGTTTATAGAAACTCATAATTTGCCATGTTTTTCTGTAAGTGCTCAAATGTGTTTATTTACTGTTTTATGGCCGAATTGATTGGATGAAAAGAAATTAGAAAGTGTGGATATATAATGCTCTAGACAGTTCAGAATGTGCTGCGTCTTACAAAAATTACCCTGCAAGCATCCTGTTTTCAACTTTTACCGTAAGCTTTCATGTGTTTATTTTTGTCCTATAATATTGTGTTTTTTGAACCATTAGGACCAAGAGAATTGACAGGTGCTGTGGATCTTATAAGTCATTTCAAATTACTACCCCACTATGAGTTTTTCTGCAAGAGGCCTCTCCCTGCTGCAATTGCGGACACACACTACCTTCACAATGTTGTAGGAGACACAGAAATAAGAAAAGGAGATGGGATGCAATTGGATCAACTTATTCAGTATACATCTTCCTTTAGAGATACAAATGCTCGTATTCAGCCTTTTGACCTAGATGTTCTCAAGGAGGCTTTTCAACTAAGGGAAACAGCTCCCATTGACTTGCCCGCTGTAAGAAGTTTTCTCTGATTTTTATCCTACTTAATTTGCTTTTCTTGCATAAAATTAATTGATATGCTATCATTTCTTCTAAAAAACAGCTGAGTTTGTCATTGTTTGACATATACATGCACTTATTCCTTGTTTTTCCCCCTAATAGGCGGAGAAAGGGATTCCAACTATTTCAGGAAAATCAAAAAGTGAGAACAAAGACAAGGAGAAGAAGCATAAAAAGCACAAAGACAAGGACAAAGATAAGGACAAGGAACATAAGAAGCACAAGCATCGTCATAAAGACAGAAGCAAAGACAAGGACAAGGACAAGGATAGGGACAAAAAGAAAGATAAAAGTGGACATCGTGATTCCAGTGCTGATCACTCAAAGAAACACCATGAAAAGGTTGAGAACTTTTAGATGGCTTCATCTGTGTTCACATTGAGAATAAAAATGGTTCTAAAAGTCATTCCATAACCTTGCAAATTTACTCAACAAATTTTCATTATACTGATGATTAAGTGTTATTCAATTGTTTTTGTGATTTAAGATCTGATTATGGACATCTGTCTCAACTGATGTTAGCATTTTAAATGGGGATTTGCTCCACATTTTATCTGGACATGTTGCAAAAACTAGGTTGTATTTATTAATCTTTTTTAACTCACTATTTTTTCAGAAAAGGAAGCATGATGGAGATGATGATGTTAATGATGTGCACAAACACAAAAGGAGTAAGGTAATAAAGGAAAACACATTGTCTGGAGATTAAGCTTTCAACCTTTATTTTTTTCTTTTTCTTTTCTATACATTTCTGGAATGTCCATCTCTTCCCTGTTGTCGTACTGTAGTTCATTTCTTTTCTTTTCTTAATATCATTGCAGCACAAGAGCTCAAAAATTGATGAATTGGGAGCAATTAAGGTCGCTGGCTAAGTGTTGTCATACTGTAGTTCATTTCTTTTCCTCAATTGGTTGTTGTCATTTGTTAAAAGTTGGAGGGGCCTTCAATTGACATTATCAAATTTCATGAGGTACTTCATTACATCTCCCACAGTCTTCAATTTATCTTCTGCTTAGTGGCATCTGGTAATAACATCTTCTATTGTCTTTCAGGGTAGCTAGTGATCTGACTAAAGATTTCATGATGGTGAATTCACCTGATGAAGAAAAAGGGTGCAGGTAAAATTTTATGAAGACAATCTTTTTTCTTTTGTACAATAACAGTTACCTTATATAGTTGCCAGTACTCTGCAAAACTTTCCTCTTCCTTTTCCCAGTCTATTGGAGCACTGGATATCTCAACATGTATACATTATTTTGGTCTTTTAAAGTATTTTGGTAGTGTTCTTAATCAATCTGTAGTTCAAACAAACTAGAGTTTTCAGTCTTTTTGTTTAGGATTCCGAATTAACTATGGGGGTTACGTACATTGATTGCGTTCCCCCATATCATGTATCTAATCTAATGTTTACGTACATTTGAATGTTTTTCCTTAGCCTCTAGCAAATCCACTATTGTGTATGTTGATCATTGTACAACAGTACAAGGTTCATCCATCAAGTACCTTTGAATTAACACACTCCTTTGGTCTCTTTAAGCTGTGTCTAACTCTAGTTAGTGTTTTATGCCAAAGAAACATTATCAGAACTGCAAAATATCCTGTACCTATGACAGCACTATCTGACAACTGTGCTTCAAAGCAACCTCTTCACCATTTAGTTTTGAGAAATGTTATGTTTGCAACACTTTATGGAACAATTCGGACAATAATTTTGTTTATTTACCACTTCTCTACGCAATTTGTTTTGTTTGAATGATAGAAAAAGATGGTCACAAACAATTGTGTATAAATTGTTGTATATGCCTAAACTAGGTTTGGGATATGTGGTGAACAAATGGCAGATTAATTGAATAATGGAGTTGGCAAATCAAACTGATATGCGAGATTAAATTTGTTGTGGCGTTTCTTAATTATTCAAGGTTGAATTTTTGTAGTTGTACTTTTAGGTTTCAGAATAAACAAGGGGTGACAAAGAATTTCAATAACGCTTACTCAGAAACCTATTCAAATGGTTCTGTGCTCAATGGGTTTGGTTTAACTTGTCTTTTTTATTTAGCAATTCTATCCAATTATCGGGGCGAGTTGAGTTATTGAATTGAAAGTCTCTCAAAAATATTTATTTTGAGGTAAAAATTTTCATGGTAAATATCTTTTAATATTAATTCGTAAGGTAGCAATATTACGTCATAATAAAAAATATAAAGGTGTTAGACAATCAAATTTTATTATATATTTGTAGTTTAAATATGTTTTTAGTTTTGCAAAAGATAATTCTATTTAGTTTTAGTTTCTGCAAAAATATTAACAATTTTAACTACTATTTTTTAGTCAGTTTGTTTATGGTTACTTTAAGTCTGAGCGTGGAAAATATCAATTAATATGATCGAGATAATAAAACTTCACTTAAATTGAGATAGTTAACTTTGTTTAGGTATGAGGATTAGTGAAATATTATGTTTTTTTAATCACTGATTTATTTTTGTATATTTATTAAAACAATTATAATTTACATATAATAAGAAAACCAAATTTATATAATAATTTAATGGTATTTTGTAAACAAAGTGTATGTTGCATTTTTATCAGTAACGTATTACTCTGTATATAATTATCATTTTGGGAAATAAAAAACTTATTGTTCATAATATAATAAAATAAAATAATGTCATTATCTTATGAAAATATTAAATAGGTTGGATCAAACTTATTGGATTTGAAATTCACGAATCTCAGGAAACAATTCTAGTTTAGTGTAATAAAAAATTAATCAAAAAAAACTCAATCAAATTTAAGAAAAAGGTCATTGAATGAATATAAATAAAGGCAGCAAATTTCTAAGTAAATAAATAAATTACTACTAACCTTGACATTGGCAAAAATAGTTTGCGTAACAGAAGGATATTGTTGATGGGTGAAAATACAAAATTAAGGAAAGAGGGTGTGCAAAATAGAAATCCCAAAGGCTTAGCCTTGTTAAGAGGCCCACAAACTCCCTCATGGGCTTAGCCTTTAATATTTCAAAAGGGGAAAATTCAGTTTTAAACTGCTACAACAGTAACTGTTCTAACAACTAATTTTATCAATTTGATGTTTATTATAGCGATCAATCAATAAATTACCTTTTCATAGCATCATTTACTAAACTAACTTGTAGTTATCAAAATAAAGGATTATTTTTTTATTTTTATTTTGTCATTATTTAGCTGATATAAAAAATTGTAGCATAATATATTGTTTTACAGCTATAAATTGTACAATCATATGCAATTTTTTAGACAAATAATAAATTCATTTCTTAATATATTATTTCATACATTTATATGACAACAAGGACTCGATTTTGTAAACCAAATCAATCCTCTCTTGATTCGATTCATTTGGTTCAATTTATGCATTCTTTTTTTAAATAATTGAATCAAAATAAACTTATAAAAATTAATTTGTTTAAGATCTTCCCTATTACACTTATCTTGAAATTAAAATATAAACATTTGACTAATGGATGCACCAAAAACCTAGAACGTAAACTTAGAAATACAGTTACACTTTTTTTTTTTATTGGGAAAGTTGCAAGGCTACCAAAACATCACTCATGCTAATAGCCCTAGGCATATACTTTTTGTGGTGGGTATATTAGGCATCATAATTTCATAGGTTAGCAATGTTCACTATAATCCAAATGATTCCAAAGTTGAATTATTTAGCAAGTAAAGTGCTCAACATTTTGCACCATATGTGAAGAATTGGTAGTTGAGAACTTATGATTAGTTTGAACCCTTAATAATGAGCATGAAAAAGTGTGTGCAATTTTATCCAAATCTAGAAGTAACTCTTTGTTTAGAAGAACATGTATTTTTAATTGTACATGCATTCTTGATTTTAAATACAAAAATTATATTTTTTTTATATTAATATTTTCTATCAAAATAATCTTTATACCGAAAGAAATTCACAATCGACACTAATACTATCAACTTTAATATCATTGATTAAGTGCTTTTAAAGAGAGAAAGTTTACTGGAAATATTCAACACCGATGAGACTTGATATGAACTTAGATAAAAGATTGTTACGACTTTCAACTCAAAATTTTAAAGTAATGTATTCTCATTTTTTGACTTAAATTTATATTTAGATTCTTAACAATTTGTCAGATGAATTTGATTCAGATATCATTAAATTTATGTTGTAAACCCGACCAAATAATTTTTGTGAAGAATTTACATTCTTGTAATTTCACTAGAACCACTATCTTTGCCCATGCTTCTCTTAAAGCTACCCTTTTGAGAAATGTTGGCACTTGGTTTTGCATGTGGCAAGTGGGTGATTTTAGGTTATAGAATATTCTAGCCATTCTGTGCTTTTGGATGTTTGAGGCAAACAATATACTTACTACCTTTACTTTCCTTCACCCTTTAACAAAAAGTTTTGATAACATTGAATAAGTTTTTTTGGCCCTTCATTCTAAAAATAAGTAAAGATGGTAAATTTTTGTTTTTTAATCTTACTATAGTCATATGACATTTTCTTATTTATTAACAATATAATAAAAAATAAATCACTCAAATAATTATTCACACATGTTAAATGGTGTGTTAGATTAATAGAACATAAATGGTGCAGGTGATGACAAAACATGTGTATAGAATTGAATCCTTGGAAACATTGTCTTTTGCTGCATAATGCAGAAATAATAAGGCATTGTTGGCCATCTCTTTCCATGTGATTTTTTTCTCACAAGAGTGATGATCTAATGTATAAGGACAAATTACAAAGATATAAGGGCCAGCTATTGAGAAAAGTGTAGATTTTTTTTTCTTATATAATTAAATAATTTAAAAGAAACATGGAATTTTAGAAGGAAAGGGACCATTATGCTGCACAATGAAAAGTAGGTCATGGCACCAAGAAAAAAAACTCTGCTTTTGTTGGTTGATGTTGGTGGACAATTGACTAATCAAATTAGTAATTAATAAGAATAATAAAAAAATAAAAATAGTATTAATAATATATTTATTATTCTTAATAATCTTCCCTTCAAAGGTAGTGTAGGTCTTTATTTTTATACAAATATTCATTTACTTTCTAGGTTTATGAGTATTTATTCTTATATAAGTACTAATTTTCTGTCCTATTTGTGCCGTCGTATTGCACTCAGTCACGTAAGAAATTAACACTACTTTTAACCTAAAACCTTAAAATAATAAATTTTTAGGTCTTTATTTTTATATAGTACTCTATTTTTTTATTTTTAATTAAGATTTAGAGTTATACTTAGATTTCTAAGAATAATAAAATTGATGAATCAAGGAAATTACGAGAATTTAAATTCAGCTTTAGATGAGACACATTGGCCAAGTTATATATATTTGCATTGCAACTTTGATTTCGTAGCTTCTACGCCAGAAGATTTGCTACAGGGACCAATAATTATTTTCAGCTTTTTAAAAAAAAATTATCTTGATTTATTTTATTTTTGCAATTTTGGGGCATCCTAGAAAGTTGTTTTTTTTTTCAGAAGCTAAGAGAAAGATAATATAGATTCCATTCCATGCACCAAAGCATCTAATAGCTCCAAATTCGACCGTCCATAAGATAAATGAAAATGGTTTCGTTTTTTTATTTATCTTTAATTGATTCTGCTATTTCCTTTTTAATTGTTAGGGTATGTTTAAATATATATATATATATATGTGTGTGTGTGTGTGTGTGATTTGCTCTTCACACAATTTATTTAATGGGGAAAAAAACTAGTTGATCTATTGAAGATTTTACACTGATTTTAAATAATATCAAATTATACTAAGTGAAAATCTTAAATCTTAATT
>Ga0214545_1007652_pt1 | contig 17879 bp, 9 predicted proteins | sample CNSS4metaG_FD_160064 | JGI IMG/M metagenome (GOLD analysis project Ga0214545, IMG submission 160064) | Root nodule microbial communities from cowpea collected in UCLA plant growth center, Los Angeles, California, USA - CNSS4 | ecosystem: Host-associated > Plants > Roots > Nodule | place: USA...
GGGAGGTGTCTTCATCTCTTGTGTGATTCAAGAGAGGTGTTTTCTAAACCCTAATCTTTCTTATCATTGATTGTAAGTTTGGTTTATTTTAGTGATTTAGTTAATCTCATTTTTAAAAGATTAACAACTGGACGTAGGGTCTTTTGATCCGAACCAGTATAAATACTTTGTGCAATTTTCTCTTCTCTACTCTCTTTATTTTATTGTGTTTATTAGAAAATAAAGGAAATAATTTTAATTGATCTTTGATATTAAAAGGGAAAATATTAAAAGCACAATTTTTATTAAGAACCCAATTCACCCTCCTCTTGGTTTTTTTGTCCACACGCTCAAACATTCTGCTGCGCGATACCAACAATATGTTTATCTCCTTCATGTCTAATGAATTCTCCAACAAATCAAACATGTACATGTGGAAAGGTACATCCCTGTCCCTGCCAAAAACATTAGCGTTCCATGGAATCTTTATAAGATTTGTAGCTATGGCCTTAGCAACCTCCACCAATGCGACTAAAGGATCTTCAGTTGATATTATTTTATTTTGCTTCATAGCTAGGTTCTTTTGATTTGTTGTCACACAAAAATAAACATTTAAATTAGTTATCAGACAAAATATTTAATATGTAACAATATTGGAGTAGAAATATATCGAAGGCTATGATATCGAATGCTTGTAATGCATGTGCTACAATAACAACTTGTGATGTCAACATTGGAAGTTTTCTACCATAACCTTTATAATGCTAAGGAAGAGGCAAACTGTGTAACATGGTCATAGCACTTTCAAATGGCTACTAATCGAGTGGAAGAATAAACAAAAAACTCACATTGGCTAGTTGAGCCAATGTCATGCCCCGATGGATCTACAGCTGAATAATTACCTTTAATGCTAACCCTTTTAACAAGAGTTAATTTATGTGGTATAATGGGTTATTGTTGCGACTGTGCTAAGGCAACAACCATTTATTAACCTCCTATATAACCTCCTTTTTTAGTTCCTCCTTTAATTGTCGACGAACCTTATCTACATACTTTTGACTACATGGAGAGAAAATATGATGGTGAATCATGGGGAGGGAGAAGACAAAGCACAATGCAGCAGTGACAAGACTACCAAAGTGCATTGTAGTGGCAAGACAAGAAAAAGGTGGTAGCGGTGTCATCATGAAGTTACGATGGTAGTGTAGGAATGGTAATGGAAGAAATGGGAAGGGAAAAATGTGCAGTAAAATGGACCAAGTGAGGAAAGCACACACCTTTCGGCAGTGGTGGCACAAAAGGGGCAAGAAGTTTGCTGAAGTTGCCAACAACGTTGCCAAGAGTGTTCCATGGCGTGGGAATTGAGACAGCAGCGAAAATAGGGAGGAAAAAATGCAAGGTAAAATGCACTAGGTGAGGAAAACCCATACTTTTTTGGCGATAGTGGCACCAAATGGGCACAATGCTCGTCGGAGTCACCAACAACAATACTAAGAGTGTTCGCGCATGAGGAAAGAGAATAGCAAAGTGAAATAGAAGAGAAAAAATGAGCATGTGCGAGGAAATGGAAGGCTGAAAAAATTAAACCAAAAATCGATGACGGTTTTGTGCATAACCGTCGTGATTTCTCAAACATAGATTTTCGATGACGATTAACACTAGGCAACTATCGTGATTTCTCCCTTGCCAACATATGAAGACATATATTTGAGAGACCGTTGTTAAAAAGCTCGTTAAAATTGCATAAAGGCCACCACATCTTTTATGACAATGGTGGCTTGTTAATTTTTGTTATTGGGGTTTTCAAAGCCTATTTTTACAATAGTGAAAAAAGTTAAAGAAATGGCTAACATTTTTTTAATGACCAATATATTAATATATTGTTTGAACTATCATCAGAAGACTTTGATGACAAGGAAAAGTTTTCTAACCTACATTTAGTTATTAAAAGATGTCATGAAGTTTTATGAATTTTTTTCTCTTATCTCAAATACTTACACTATCTCAAGTAAAAGTAACAAATTTATCAATACATATCAACATCTTACAAACTAAGTTTATGCTTGGTTGACATTCTTATTGATAACAACACATATGCTAGACGTTCTTGAAAAACAAAATGAAACACTAGTGCGATGAAGGTTTTTATGCCAGTTAGAAAAGGTTTCTATGTCGGTTCTGGAACAAGCCTAGATAGAGTCAGTATAGAAAGTTTCTACTTTCCATGTCGGTTATGCTACAATCGATATAGAAAGTGTAACGTCCTAGCCGAAAATTACTTATTAAAAAAAAAAAAGAAATAAGATTTATAAAACATCACATTTATTATCGCAATTTCCCAAAAACGCGGGAAAATTAAATCTTCAAATGTTGCATAAGTAGTAATTAAAATTGCAGTATTCAGTTATTACAAAACCAACTCCTCCAAAATAAAAGTTACAAAAGAAAAATCCATAATGAAATCTAAGAACATTGTCCCATAGTGATCCCCACTCCGTCTCTATGCATTTGCATGTTCACTTGCATCAACATCTGCTCCCATGTAACGAGTTACATGATCATCGCCAAACACACACAAATAGGGTGAACTCATTTAAATAAATCAAACACATATCATAATAAATATAAATTACATCATCTCCATATCATAACTCGGGTTAGTATAATCCTTTCCTTTTTATTCCTTAGATCTCCATTTCCAAAACTTGCATTAGACTGTCTATCATTTCTATACCCTTTAGGTGAGATCAATGATCGGTCTTTGCTGCATGAGTGTCTACTCGCCCCTCCGACTACAAGCCACCACCTAATAGTCCACACGTGGGAATAACTTTGCCACAACATCTCACCGTGACACCAAGTGGAGCTCCTTGAAACAAACATAATGTTCGTAGTTGTTCCCAGACTACCAAAACTCTATCAGATGCACTGAAGAAGGCAATCACCCGAAACCTCGCCGTACGAGCCACAACTCGCACACTCCACTAGACTTCCTAAACCACTAGGCTACAACCTAGAGTGGTCACGCGTTACCCCAATACAAGTTACACTCGTAACTGGGTCCCCAGCCAAAGCATCGTATCGTGATCTTCATCCAAAGCTATGTAGAAATCCTCCTCACGATCCAACTCTGCACCCAAAACTGCCTGGCGCGCCTCTCGTGTCATTAGGCAGAACTTGGTTCCAGACCGCCTGACGTACCTCTCGCGCCGCCTGGAGCACCTCTCGCGCCGCTAGGCGCCAACGCCTTACAGTTCTCTTGCCACTCCGCTTCCGCCCGGCAGAACCAACCTTGCCGCCAGGAGCCATGCTCGTCCAGTGGCCCCTGCCACTATTTTAAGTATCTATCGCCTCGCCTGTTGGTAGCTATTGCGTGGCAGTTCAATCCACATCGCCAGACGCTACACCAGTAACGCAAAATTACTGGTTTATGCATCTCCAAAACACAGGTCCAGATGAACCAACACTCAAGACACATAATCCAGATTACAAGAACACATATTCACTTATTATAACATGACTCCAAATGCAACATCACCCTTCAATACGTTAATCATAACTACACCGATATATATTCACTAACTAAAACCATATAGATATTTAATAAAAGAGAAAAAAACGCAAGCGAGGCATGGATACGGTTATCACATCACATCCGTATAAGGAAAGAAGAAGATCAAAAGGTTTCATATGGGACCCCCGGCCAAGAGAAAATTTTTAAGAAACTTGGTATCTCTTTTTTTTTCTTTCACCAACCAATAATCCTTTTATATACACCATATACGTATAAGGAAAGAAGGAAACCAAGAAAATTACTTTGTGTGGGACCCACAGCCAATAGAAAAAGTTAAGGAAACCTTGCCTACATTTCTTCACCAACCATTAAGCTTTTAGCACACCATGTACGTATAAAAAAATGAAACCAAAATGCTTTATATGTGGGACCCGCGGCCAATAGAAAAAGTTAATGGAACTTTGCCTTCATTTCTTACCAACCAATAAGCTTTTATATAGTTAAATAAAAGTTAAACAATCACAGAATGCACATCCACTAACCCTGACGCTAACCAGAAACAAATAATTGTATGGACCAAAACATTTGAAGAGAAAGGCTCCACCACTTACGTTCCCAACATTGCCACAGAAATAATACCCCTGCATGCTAAGGATTTCTACAACACACAACTAACCAAAATCCTATTAATTTGAAACCCCACTGTCATAGCCTTATATTGGGAGCATGAACCAATGATTGTCTTCCACCATGCTAACGTCAAAGCACCAACATAAGTCTAACTAAAAGAAAGTGAAACAAATCATAATAAACTCCCGTGAATGAACCACTGTCAATGTATGGAAAAAGGAAGAAAAGCATGACCACCCAAAAACAACCCTGCATTTAACAACCACTATGGCAGAATAAAGAAAATAAGGACTACAAACAATATGACTCTCGCTACCCCTGCACGGTTTTATCATTCAAAGCCACAATATCTAATGTAATTGTTGAAACCCGAACAAACAACTCACGCATGCACACCCGCACGCGATTCCAACAACCAATCCAACAAAACACCACGACCTTGCACTCTTTAATGTTCCCCCGTTGCCCCACATTGAGAAAGAAAAGGCAAGAAAAATTAATAAACCAATTTAAACTATGGCTGCACCGCAACTCTGCAGTAGTGTGAATGAACCAAGAGATACCTTAAGTGAGAGTCTGACAGAAACGCGAATAACCAAAGCAAACAATAAAGCTGCCCCAACAGGTTCAAGGAGAACCCATTACCCCATACGTAAGGATGTTACGTACCCCATAAACCAAAGAAAAACACCTTATCAAACCCATAAGAACCATACCATCATGCATAAGATTCACAACGTTCATCGGAAAATAAAAGGTAAAAAAACGAAAACATGTATAACTTCCCCTAACCCGTAATTCCTGCTAAAAATTAATCCACGGACACTCTTCTTTGCGCCAACTTTAATCTCCGCCCTTGAGACCTTCTCCCAGCCTTCTAACGCCTTCCTAACTCAAATCTTTTAGGGTTCTAAACTCTCTTATAATAGCCACACCAAATTAAACTAGTCCCCATTCTCTTTTTAGTCCTAAAATAAAATAATTGAAATCCTCTACTTAATTTTTGTCCTTAAAGTCTAATTAAGACTCATAACTCCCTTGTTGGTCTCCTGATTCGTAGAATCTCACCTCTAACTCTTCACCTACTCAAATTCTTCCCTAAGAAGGCAAAAATTAAATATTATGATTTTGCTCTAGACAAGGTTCGAACACACAACCACTCAAGTTAATGCACAATTAACTCAACCAATTCCTGTTTCGTGATAATTTCTATAAATCTATAAATGTATACTCTCTTATCACGCCCAACATATAATAAAAATAATAAAATTAATTAATTTACATAATTGTCATACATAAGACTCAAACACAAGTTCTTTCACACAACCAAGTACTCTTAACAATTTAAGCTAGTACTTTTCCACATCATAAAGGTTAACATTAATTTCCATAAAGGCTTCCACTACCCGCATTTATTAAATAATTATTTATTTAATTATTTAAATTCCTCGGGTCTTACAGAAAGTCCCATTCTCATTTCATTCCTAAATTCTCCATGAAAACCTAATTCCACCATAGGCGGCACACTTTACCCCACCCTCATGCTCATTGCCGTTGTCATTGACTTAATACTTTGCTTCCTCCGCCTATTCATTAACATCCACAAGGTTTACGTTCTTACCATCCTTTTCTTTGCCTCTCATACCACTCTCGTCGCACACTACTTCGCTAAGGAGGTCTAGGACTCTGATGTTAGCATAGCAAACACAATAAACACATTGTGATGTTATCCCAATAATCACAATAAACACTAATAAGAGACCCAATAAACACAATAATAGATTAGGTTTCAAGGTTGACTAAAGGGATAATGACACTAGCAAAAACGACCTCTGCGAGAACGAAAACGACCACTAGTGAGAGGGAGAAGATAAGAGATACAAGCAAGTGTAGCGAGAGGGAGAAGACTAGAGCCACTAGCAAGAGGGAGAAGATGAGACTCAATGCAACTGAGAAGAGTAGTGCAAGGAAGAGATTAATGCAAAGGAGGAGTGCAATGTGAGTAGGACAATGATATGTAGTGGGAAGAGTAGAAGGGGGAAGAAGAAAACTAAAGATTTAATGTAGGTTATAATGACGAACTAGCATAGTATCTATTTTTTAAATGTATAATAATGCATAGGCCCACTTTCTTTGTCGGTTTTAGGTATAACCGACATAGAAAGTCTTCTGCGTTATTACGAAATTGTCCCCGCTCTCACTACCAATATCGGTTCTATGTATAACCGGCATAATAAGTCTTCTATTTTATTAGAAATTGCCATCACGCTCATTTTCTACCTCGGTTCCAATGATAATCGACACAGAATATAAGTACCTAATAGTATTTTAGAATTGATAGTTGTTTAAAAATTGTGAGACTCAATTATTTTAATATTAAAAGGATTTAGTATAAATTGTTTTTTCCTAAACGAGTTTCATTATTTTAAAACACATCATATCTCTAGAAACCACTTTTCTAGAGTTTTCTAACTTCTCTCTTCTATTTCTCACTCCTTGTTTATTTGATTGAAGATCTTAGACCGTATAGGAATGATCTTCACAGTGAGCCTTTAATTTTGGACAAACCAATTTCTTAGTTTGAGTAAGTTGATTTTTTGTCCCTTTTCTTGGTCCAATATGTTTTCCTTCTTGCATTGGGGTTTTCTCTGCTTGCTTGTGTCATATGAGTATTCTTTGTGAGTCTCTATTGATAGTGATCATAATGGTATGGTATGGTCATCCTTGTAATGTTTCTTAGTGTAGATAGAGCACCATGTGAAGCTAGTGGCATTTTGGTGTGTTAAAGAGTTCTTAGGATTGTTTGACAGGTGAGGGAAGCTAATATTGTGGTTTGGTCATGTTGCAAGTTGTCTTAATTGTTGTTTGCAGTAAATTGAGTGTTGTAAAATCTTAAGCTTGGAAAACTTTGATTTCTCTAGTCCTTACTAATTTTGTTTTTCGTTAAATTTGTTGTATGTGTTAGTAAATTCTACAATTGAGTTGTTAAAATCATGAACTTTTTGTTTTGTTATGGTTGGTGTTGCCTATCTAAGATCCTTTGATTAAGTAATATGACTCTAATTGGGTGAAGGACTTGAAATTTTTAAGTAGTGGGACATTTTATAAGTGGGGATTAACTCGAGAAGGGTCAAGTTACTTAATCAAAGCTTAAAAGAGAGAGTGTGAGATTCTGGTATAGTGTCAGTTGCCACTAATACTGTTAGGAACTACCTATTTTCCTAGTGTAAGTCATCTTAGGAAATATGAGATTCCTACTTCATTAACCATGAGATCGAGCTGAAATAATACAGTAAGTCCTATACATATGATTATTCATTTTGACCTTTGGGATCTTTGATTGTAAATTTGTAGTTAGAGCACTTTTTCCCATAAGATTCTCGTAGTTTAGGTGGTTGACAACTTTAACCTCTATTGCTTGTTTGGTGCACAACGTTTTCCAAAGTTACCCGATTGAATATTTTTTTTTTCTTGCATTCTTGATTTAATTATATTTAATTTAAATGTAAGAACATAATTTTCTATGTTTTTTGGAAGTTGCAATTTTGTTTTTTAAATCCCAAACAATTTGTATATGTGTTGTTAAGTTGGTGTGCAATATACTTGAGAGAGTGTGATATGAAGTATAAAGTATATATGTTGATGATACGAACTTTTATAAATGATGAAGTATGATTAATATATGATTGTATGTGTGATGGTAAAAAAAGATTAATTAAAGTATGAGTTGGTATGATGTAGGAATTTCCATGGAGAAAATCCTAGTTGTGGAGAATTTCTTTAATGTATTCAAGAAGGGAGATATCTTAGCACTTAATAACCATTCATACTCATATAAAGTATAATGGATTATGTGGTGAGAGTAGTATGAGGTCCTAGTCTTGGGGCCTTTTCTTAGCTAAGATGAGGGAAGGACTAACCTTGTGTTTGGTATGGTGAAATCTATTGGCAATGGCTCTGCAGAGTAGTAGAGACCACCATAAGTGAACATCTCTAGTGAATCCGACCTCAATGCATGTATCCGGATAATTGAGTTTAGAAGAGTCTTTAATTGTGTGGCTTGTGTTGACTATCTGATATATGGTACCTCTTTTATATATATTAGCTTACCATTTCCTCTTTGTCGATCTATTTTGTGCTTGTGTTCTTCTTTTGCAATGATCACCTTTATTGGTGTTAGTAAATAAGGAAATAGGAGTTAATCTACCTCTAGAGGGAGACGGTGATGCGGTTGTGTAATTCTAGCATTGTAGTTCTTGTTGATATGGTCTTTTTGAAAGACTTTCAGTCTCTTTATCTTGTTTATAGTTCCCTTGAGTTGTATACATATTATATGTTGTTATACTGTTGGGATAACTCTAATAGCATACTCTAGTTTTTCTTTTATGGAATGTTTCATTTAATGGTTTATACTATTAAATGGGATGCTAGATAGAAAGTCTTATCAAATTTATAATTTTGTCACTATATCATTTATTATGTTGAGTGGATTATAACTGACATGATAAGTCATCATAGATAATTAGTTTTACACTAATGAAAAGAAAAACAAAAGCTTATGAAAATTACTTGTCTATTATTTAAGAAATCAAACAACTCAAAAGATGTAGTCTTTTAAAATATTTAATCTATTTATAAAATTGATATAAATTACATATAAGAACTAATTATTTTATTCATGAAAACTAATTAAAGTAGTCAGATTGAATAATCCCAATTTACACGGTCATAAATTTCAATTTGTTTCAAATACATAATCCTGAAAATGAAAGATTTAAGTGATAATATTATATTTAACAATAACAAATATAATTTAATAAATAAATTTTCAACCAGGAAGAATGGTCTAATAAATGAACTTTCAACAGGAACGGTGAATTAATAAACTATGAAATATTTTTCTCATATCAAGGAAAAAAAATAGCCCTCTTTCCATTTTTTACTGATATAGGACCAAAGTATTATATTTTTTAAAACAAGTTTTAAACTATTACTTGAAAAAATTATAAAAAAATAGAAAAAAACCTCATTATAAAAATGAGCTAGATTATTTATTTTATTGAGTCTGTTATAAAAGAATATACATGTTTTTTTTTACATATAAATATATTCCAAGAGAATCTAAAAGTTCTCAGAAAACAAATATCAATTAATTGTGAACTCACTGCCTTGCACGTTATGGCAAATTTCAAAGTCAAACTTTTTTATCAGTCTTTCAAAATCAATTTTTTTAATTATCAGCATTTCAAAAGTCAATTAATGTCACAAACTATATGTATAGCAATTCATTGAGGCATCAGTTCAACAACATTGATCACTATAATTCTAAAATGGAGTTAAGTTGGGTTTGGATGATTGTTGCTACTTTCTTGGCATGTTACATTTTTGTAAAGAAAATAGTGAGAAAGTCGAATGAGTGGTATTATGATATGAAATTAGGAAACAAACATGGCTTATTGCCTCCTGGTGATATGGGTTGGCCTCTTATTGGAAACATAATTCCCTTCATCAAAGATTTCAACTCTGGTCATCCTGATTCATTCATCAACAACTTACACTCTAAGTTCAAATCTTTCCTTTTATCTTCCATTCTTTTTCTTTTTCATATTATATCTATGTATACATATGCACATTATATCATAAAATCTTACTCTTCTTCAATGTCATATTTTATTTTCTTTTGCTTTAACAATTTAGTTGGCTCTTTTGAAGAAAGAGGTAGAATACAAGAAAATTAGAAATAAGATGAGGAATATATGAGTATCATGTTGGGTTTCAAGTGTGTCTATGTCATACTTTGTGTAGAAATAAGAAAGTTGAATACTATATCAAAAGTTTTCCTAACAAATATTTTAAGCAAGTGTGTCCCGTTAAGATGAATGATGGTACAAAAAGGCCTACTCGAGGGAGAGTGTACCAACATAGAAGACACTCATCCTTGAGAGAGAGATTGTTGGGTTTTAAGTATGAGTCTAAGTTTTACATTAGGTAAAAATAAGAAATTTGAGCACTATATAATGTAGAAGACTCATAAATTCATTGTCTTAAGCATGTCAATCCCTTATATGGTATTGTGTCTCACGAATGAACATCTCCTCTCTTGATAGATCCAGTAGATCAAGTCATTTTTGAAAAGTAATTCCATGAGACTTTTTCTTCATCTTTAATTTTTTTTAAATGTTATAGGGTCATAGTTAGATTAAGAAGAAGAAAAATAAAGGTAAGGATCTATAGTAACTCTCTTAGTTAAAGATTGTTATTCTATGAAAACTTTTGATAGAAGAAAAACTTTCAATTTATTAGCTTTGAAAAAGTATGTTTCCCATACTTTATTTATCTTCTGATATATTTGAAAGTTAAAAACATATTAAAGTTCATCTTTGTGATATGTTTCAGATATGGAGAAAGTGGTATCTACAAAACTCATTTGATTGGAAAACCAAGCATCATCATTTGCACACCTGAGATGTGCAAGAGAGTGTTGAATGATGATGAAAACTTCAAGCATGGTTATCCAAAATCCACCACTGAGTTGTTGAGAAACAAGCCTTTGATCAATACATGTAATGCAGAACACAAGGGTTTGAGAGAGCTGGTGAGTTCTGGAATTTTGGGTCACAAAGTGTTGGCCATGAACCTAGAACTTGTGGAGAAGATAGTGATTAATTCACTGGAAGAATTATCCAGAATGAAGCAGCCAATTCAGGTATTCAAAGAGATGGAAAAGGTTTCCTTTGAAGTCATTGTTCATATCTTGATGGGTTCTTACACTCATTCCAACATTGGAAAGTTGAGAGAGTTGTTTCACCAATTCTCCAAATGCAATCCCATTTATTCTCTTCCTATTAACTTCCCTGGTTTTGCTTTCCATCAAGGACTCAAGGTTACTTTCTTTTCTTTCTCATTATCTTATCACCATGTTCATCTTATCATCCATTTCTCATATTTCGATACATTTTTGTCTCCAAACTTAAAAAATAAATATATATAGTCATCAAGGGCATCAACTTTTTTTTACGTGCTAAACAATATTTCTAGATTGCATTTGAGTTGGTACGTGTAAAATGTTGTAAACAACTCAAACACAAGCCTGAATTATTATTATTGTTTAACACGTTAAAGAAATTATATGTAGTTGAGTTAGAAGGACTATATGTATTCATTTTTAAAGTTTGATGATCAAATTGTATCAAAGTTTGGAACAATAACAAATTTAAATTGTATATCCAAATTTAAGGACTAAAAAAAATATCTAACCTTAATTATAATAATTAAGATTAAATATGTTTTTCGTTCTAAATTATTTTAAATGATTTTTGTTTCGTGCTTAAACTAAATAAATATACACATGTTTCGTTCTTGCATTTTATGAAAAGTCATGTAAAACATTTTGTCTAGCAAAGGGCACATAAAAGTTATATGATACACGTGATATGATGAATAAAAACGAATTTCTTTTAAGAAAAAATATTGAGGCTAATTTGAGCTTTATTTGGTTTTTTTATGGTATTGTATTAGGTGCGGAAGAAGTTGTTGATAGTAATCGAATCGATTGTGGGTGAAAGAAGGTCAACAATGAAAATGGTAAACAATGGAGAAAATAAGAAAGATCTTATTGAGCTTATTTTGGAAGCGAAATGGGAGAATGATGAAGAATTGAAGGACAAAGATGTTGCAGATATGTTGCTAATGCTTCTCTTTGCTGGCCACGAAACCACTGCAATGGCTTTCACTTCCTCAATTTTATATCTCACAAGACATCCACAAGTGTTTGCAAAAGCCAAGGTATTAACCTCAAAACTATCATTTATTTTAACTATTATGATTTTTTTTTTAAATAAAATGTACTATTTTAAATTGTAGTTCGATGTGTTGATAGTTATATATAGTAGGTTTGTTGTATTTTATTATTTTAACATATTCTTTTAAATATATAATGTTTATTTTAAAGATATAAAAATAGAATTAAATTTGTGAGTTGAGTTGAGACATATTTATGTGACTTATCATGAGTTGAGTTAAAAGAAGTTTTTTTTTTTTTAATATCACTCAAATTGAATTTGACTCACTTATCACGAATTCAATCATTTATCTCAGAGATTGAAGGTGGATTAACTCTCTAATATTTCACCAACAACTTTTTATTAACTCCTAATCATTTTTTTCATAAGTTTTTTATATACACCATTTTATAAAGTGGATTGTTCCCTTTTGACTCCTACATTTTTTTTCCAATTTTATTCTTTATTAACCTTCTTTTTAAATCAAAATAATTATCTTATATTTTTAAATTTTAAATAATAATTAATTTAAATTTACTACTTTTCAATTTAATATTTTAAGTAACCCTTTAACTAAAGTAATTACCTTACTAATTTTACTTTTAAATTGTTACACTACAAGAAAATTCTATTAAAAATCAATTTTAAAAATAAAAAATAGTTAGTCATTGACAAATTTAGATACTAATTTATAAAATTAAAAATTATTGGTTACTAAGATAGTCACTATTATAAATAAAAAATATATTTAATTAATCACTTTATTGGTCACTAATTAATTAGAGACTAATTTATAAATTAACTCATTTTGGTAGCCAAAATCTAAGTAGTTAATTTTTAGTAACCAATTTTTTTTGATAACTAAAACTATAGTAGCTAATTTTAAAGACCAATTTAGTGACTAATTATAATTTTTTATTTATAAAAGTGACTATTTTAGTAATCAATAACTTTTAGTTTTTTAAATTAGTATATAAAATAGTCACTATAATTACAAATAATTATTAGTCACAAAATTGGTTACTATTTAAAAGTTTTCTTGTAATATTAATTTAAATTTAATTATTTTTTAAATTAAAATAATAAAGCACATATACGCATAAGAGATTACATAGTATAATTCAAAAACATATATAATTCCATAATTTACCTTCATCTACTACTTTAATTAATTAATTTACCAAATACTCATCAATAACTTTAACTAATAGATTTACTTACATTTATGAAGCTCTGTTTTGTCAAACTAACTACGATCCTATCTATGGCAGCTACATTTTAAATTGACTTTCAGAGACACTGAAAGATTATTTTTGTGGACCATTATGTATATCATATAATTTTACAGTAATCACGTGCAATGAGAAATCCATATTAGAAAAAAAAGAAAACAAAAACTGTTTACCAATGCAAGAATGAAAAATTAGCATTTTCGTAAGCTTTAAATATGAATAAATGTTGCCTAAGCGTATGAAGAAAACTTACCTTTTATTTGGTAAAATTTAAAACTACCTACAAAAATAAGACTCAAATTAAAATATTTTGGGTTATATATATTGTTTTTACAGTGATTTTAAAATCCAATTATTTTATGAAAATGTTCTTTCTCTCGATAAGAAAAAAGGAAATAACATTTAATACATTCATGCATGGAAACAACCACATAATACAAGATTAAAAATTACACTTAAATTCCTTTAATTAGGCCTAGTAGAAAATTTCTCTAAGAAAAAAAAATTCAACTTCAACAATAAATTAAGTACGAATATATTATCACATTATAATTAATTTATGTTCTTGATATAGAGCATTTATTAATTAGGTTAAATACGTTGTTTGTTACGAAATAATTATAAAATTTTGTATTTCTTTTCTAGATTAAATTATGAAGTATTTAGTTTCTGTATTTTATATGACAATCATGTAAAATTTTCTATCCGATAAATTGTTTTATTATATGACAAAGAGGGGTAAATATGGAGTTCGCATTCACATTAATTGGACTAACATAAACATTCACATGTTGTTTGTTCGGATGATATTTTACCTTAGTTTTCTAAAACGTAATTTAGGAATGAAACACACACTTTTAAAATAATTTAGGGATGAGAAATATATTTAATTTTTATTAATTTTGGCTAAGAATTTAATCATTTATTTTTAGTAAATTTTTTAATTACCTTTGTTAACTAAGAAAAATTGATGCGAGACTTTGCATAAAAATGGAGTTCTGATAAACGGTTTTGATGCAGAAAGAGCAAGAAGAAATTGTGAAGGAAAGACCATCGTCTCAAAAACAATTAAGTCGTACGGAATTTAAGAAAATGCTTTATCTTTCCCAGGTAAGTATATATGTATAGGGATGGCAACGGGTCGGGTCGGGCACGGATAGTATGATACCCGTACCCGACCCGCTAAAAAAAAATCCGCCCGTTACCCGCCCGTTTATCCGCCGGGTATCCGCTTAAAAAATACCCGCGGATATTTTTAAAACCCGCGGGTACCCGTGGATACCTGATACCCGCAAATATTTAAAAAAATATGAATTTTATAAATTTTTTAATATAAAATTATAAAAATAAAATATAAATTAAATTAAATTATAATTATAATTATAATTATAATTAAATTTGACATAATAAAATATACTGTTACTTCTAATTTTAATTAAATTTAACTTAATAAAATATAAATAAAATATTAATTTTAATTTTTTGCGGGTAACGGGTACCCGCGGGTACGGATAGTATGATACCCGTACCCGACCCGTTTATAACCGGGTATTAAAATACCCGTTACCCGCTACCCGCGGGTAATAAATACCCGCGGGTAGTAACTATCCGTCGCGGATTTTATCCGCGGATATCTGCGGGCACGGGTATTTTTGCCATCCCTATATGTATCAGTATATTACGAAAATAAACTTTATGTCTAAAACTATTAAATATTTTCCATAAATTAATTTTAATTGCTAAAAACTCAATTCATTTAAATTCAAAATAATATAGTTTTTTATTTTTTTCTTGTGTATTTATTGAAAAATATGAAAACAAATGAGAAGATGGTGAATTTTGTGAATAATTGCATGCAGGTAATTGATGAAATGTTACGTCGTACCAATATTGCATTTTCTCTTTTTCGTGAGGCAACTAAAGATGTCAATATTAATGGTTCGTTCATATTTATTTCAAACATGTTAAAAAAGATTGGTTTAAATTTTATTTTTTATTAAATGATAATAAAATCTTTGTAAAGCATTTCTAAATATTTTCAGGTTATATCATACCAAAAGGGTGGAGAGTTCTGGTTTGGTTAAGAGCTATTCATATGAATCCTAAATATTATCCAAACCCAGAAGAATTTAATCCATCAAGATGGGATGTAATATATGATTAATTATGTTATTTTTTGGTGATTTTGAATAAATAATTTTATAAAATAATTCTATTAATTTGTGTGTTATTATTCTATGTGTAGGAAAACAATGTTAGGGCAGCAACCTTCCTTCCTTTTGGAGCAGGATCTAGGCTTTGTCCTGGAAATAACATTTTCAAATACGAAATTTCCATATTTTTACACTATTTTCTACTAAATTACAAGTAAGTATTATTTTCTTGTTATCTTTTCTTTTATTATGAATTATTCATTGTGAAGTAATACTATAAGAAAATATCATACTAATGATATTAATTTTATTGATAAAAAAATTTGTTGATAAAATAAAATTTGTCGGACAAATTTTATCAATAAATGTTTATTATTATTAACGAATTTTTTTCTTTAATTAAAAAGTGATAATAAATATAAGATGGGATTAAAAAAAAAGAGAAAAAAAAAGTGACAACATGTGATATGTTTCTATGCAAATAAAAACATCTGACAAAAAATAAATAAATAAAAGAAGTTATTTTATCTTTTTCAATGAAACTAGAATTATAAAAATATCATGCAGAGAAAAGAAAAAAAGGTAAAAAAAGTGAAAACCTAATTTTAAGGAAAGAGAATAAAAATGTTTAAAAGATAAAATTAGTTTGTATATAATATAACTTAAAAAGTAATTTTTAAAATATTTATATAAAAGAACTTCAATTAAGAATGACAAAAATTTGATCTATTTTAACCTGATTGACTGACTGCTAGCCGTCAAAATGGGACTATGAAATTGATAACGTGATTAAATTAAGAAAGAATTTTAAGAAATAAAAATATTAAATTAAATTAACTTCAGCATAAAATAAGTATAAATTCAGGAAATTTTGGAGACGATATATATGAGGGATTCCTGAAGTTACCTCATGCATACCATGCACTCTTCAAGAACTATTAATGAAAGCTTAATTTATAGGTTAATGGAAACCTATTTTCATCTTTTAATGCATGATTTACTTTCTAATTTACTAGGAAAAACACAAGTTTAGGCGTATGTTTCTCCTTTTTTTATTATAAATAAATGATTTAATTTAAAAAAAACAAAAATCATTTAAAACAATAAAATGGTAAAATAATTATTTTAGTTTAAAAATATTAAATTTAAATAAATAATCACTTAAAAAGTAAAAATAGTAAAATAATTATTTTAATTTAAAAAAAATACTTAAAGAATAAACTTAGAAGAAAAAAAGATATGCACTCAAAAAATTTCCTTTTATTAATTTAGATTCTTCACGAAGGAATATGAATAAATTTTATTTATTATTTTACTATCCTTCACCTTTTATAGGTTGGAGGAAACAAGTCCAGAAGGTCCTGAAGCTGTGTTCCCTTTCTCTCAGCCAAAAGACTTAGCTAAGCTCATAAAGCTCTCTAAATAAACCTAATTCAGCAAAATAATACTACTTTTTTTTGTTCAAGAACAAGAATAAGAAATTTGTAACTATATATGTGGAATATACTTTCATAGAAGAAGAATACAAAGTTTGTAATTGTATAATTGTGTGGGTATTTCGAGAGAGAATTACTGAGGAAATTTAATATTAATGAGATATGAGCTCAATCCATACATAAGGGATTGACATCACTCTTTAATCCAAAATCTTTAATCCAAAATCTTAAGGCGATGAGTTTATGGATTTTCACCCTTGTATGGTGCTCAATTATCCTATTTTTACTCAATGTGAAACTTAGACTTACACTTAAATTTCCAACAAGTTTGAAATATACGGAAAGAATTCCAAATATTCTGTTCTACATTTTATTAAATATCTTTTCACTGCTAAAAATAGAGGACTGTTTAAAGACAGTATTTTTGTTTTGAATTGTGGAGTTTAATTTTATCTTTAATTTTAAATGTTTGTTCAGATCTCTGGATTACCTAATCATAAAATTGTTTTACTCGGGACTGCACTACTTTTCAATTTCTTTTTCTCTTTATAAAATCAAAAGGTTTTTTTCTTATAACCATTTTATGAATACATAAGTGTAAAATGATATCAAACAACATTCCTAAGTTAAAAGTTTTAGTTTGCTTATTTGTGATTTACAACTTTAAATTTTATGCATCATCTTAAAATGTTTCCTTCATCTTATCTTTTATATTATGATATGGTCTTGTATTGTCTGAAAAATAGTCTGTTCAGTTTTATTGCATAGTGTGATAACACAATTTAAAAGGATGGTTTATATGTTTTCCCTCATTTTTCCACTAAATCTGAGTACTCTTCTAATGTGGCTGCTACCAACACTCTATCAAATCTGAACATATGGCATTCAACTTGGTCGTGCCTCTTTACAAGGTTTAAAGAAAGTTTTGAATTTGTGTAAAATACCTCACAGTAACAATTCTTCCAATTTCTATGATATACATGTATTCAGGAAAAACTACATCAATTGCCTTTTTTTGTTATTCTAATATAACATATTTTGCTCATCTTTTGATATTTTTGGGATCCTGCTCCAATCAATGCTACAAGTGGTACTAGATACTATGTTGTTTTTTTTTTTTTTTTTTTTTTTTTTCTTTTTTTTTTTTTTTTTTT
>Ga0214545_1007654_pt1 | contig 17876 bp, 10 predicted proteins | sample CNSS4metaG_FD_160064 | JGI IMG/M metagenome (GOLD analysis project Ga0214545, IMG submission 160064) | Root nodule microbial communities from cowpea collected in UCLA plant growth center, Los Angeles, California, USA - CNSS4 | ecosystem: Host-associated > Plants > Roots > Nodule | place: USA...
TGTATATATATATATATATATATATATATATATATATATATATATATATATATATATATATATATATATATATATATAGATATGTGTGTGTGTGTGTGTGTGTGAATTAAATATTTGTAGTATCTTTATATGAAAAATTGAAATTTGTTTAAGTTCTAAACTTTGAGACATTTTGGTCCCCAATTTTAAAGAAGGATGAATATAATCTTCTTATCCTAATTACATTAAATTATTTTTACGTGTTAAAGACATCTCAATCGTCAACTTAAACATCGTTTAACATGTCAAAAAAAGATTTAACACAATTGAATTAAGATAATTATATCTATTTATTTTTAAAGTTTAAACATCAAATTATATCAAAATTTAGTATAAAAACGAATTTAAACTTCACATCAAAGTTTAGGAAGAGGAGACTTGTGTGCTATGTTGCCCGGATACAGAAACGGGTACGGATATGACACGGATACGGACACGAAAATACGACTAAATTGGAAAAGTATAGGACACAGGATACATTGTATATATACAAGTTAAGTTTGAAACTGTCAACTAACACATTGTTAACTAACACATTGTCAACTAATATAAAAATAAATCTAATCTATCTATCAAATATCTAATATGCAAAAAATAGTGATAATATAAGATTTGTTCCTTATTTTAATTGTCAAAATCATATAAAAGATAAAAAAATATCTTTCAAATTGAATATAACGTGTCTTATAAGTATCATACGAGGGTCGATATCCGATTAGTATCTCGTGTCGGAGCAGGTGTACCTTTGTGTTTCGAAGCATACAAAGTCTAGAAAGAAAGCCTATCTTTGTACTCTATCGTAGTCTTACTAAGTGCGGCCTTTCGAACGCTTCGTCAGCCAACAACTCAACTCTTCGATTTTCTTTCACAGGAAAATACTACTATTCTTGTTACTAGAGCATGACATAGCAGGTGAAGTAGGTTAGTATAATTAGTTGTTGAGAAGTTTAGTTTTAAGAGTTTGTTATACCAAGTTAAAAGAGGTATCTGAACGTATATTGAAACCAGAAATTTATTGTATTTTATTGAGACATAAGATCAGAATAATCTGATGAAGCAGTGAGGAGTATTAGATATAGGCCTTAGAGTTGCATGGAGGAAGAGGAGTCCCACACAAACACTTGTTGTGAAGATACGAAAACTCATCAAACCTCTGCAATTCCCCTCCCTGCGGTATCTCACCACAAAGCCGATTATAGCTAACGTTCAAGTGCTGCAGATTTTCAACTTTCGTAAGCGCAACGGGAATGCTCCCATAAATCTTGTTGTGATTCAGATCCAACCATATCAAGCTCTTTTTCGGAAACGTCAAAGGGGAGAGATCAAACTCCAACGCGTTCCTCGAAAGGTCAAGCACCTGCGTCCTTTTCTTGCTCCCGAAAAGCACGGAAGCATCACCTTCGAGTTTGTTCCTTGAAAAGTCTATCCTTTCAGGGTCTAGGTTCCCCAAGGAAGCGGGAATGGGCCCGGAAAGCTGGTTGTGAGAGAGGATGAGGTCAGGCCCGGGCTTGTTGAAGGAGCCGAATGAGCCCGGGATGGGGCCCGTGAGCTGGTTGCGGTCCAACTGAAGGGAGGTGAGTTTGGGCAGTTGGTAAAGTGAGATGGGAATGGAACCGGAGAGGCTGTTGAAGGAAAGTTTGATCAACTCGAGGTTGGTGAGTTGGGAGAGGAAATCGGGGACCGGGCCTGAGATACCCGTGTTGGTGATGATGAGAAACCTGAGTTTGGTGAGTTTGGCAATGGTGGGCTGGATGGGCCCGAGAAGGTTGGGGAGGTGGTGGAAGGTTAGGAACTGTAGGTAAGGGAGGTCTCCGACAGAGGGTGGTATTGGGCCCGACACGTCAGGGTCTGGGTCGGAGGAAGATATGTCGAGGTCGTAGATTCTGTTGGTTTCTTCGTCACACTTGACGGCGTACCATTCGCAGCAATCGACGTTGGGATCCCACGACGCAAGGATGTAAGGGTTGTTGAGGTCATTCTTGAGTTGGAGCAGTGCTTTCTTGTCATGTGGGTTGCACCGCTCCGAGGAAGCGAGTGGGAATGGGGAGAACAGTAGGAAGCATGAGAGTAGCAAGAACAGCATGGTTTTCATTTTGATTGGTTTGAATTATGTGAAGAGGGTGTAGTGTAGTAGTGAGTTGGAGAGAGTTTATGAGCATGCTTCCTATTTATAGAAATGGTAACGCAATGGGAGGATATAGGTAAACCACGTTTGCCATGTGTGGAAACAAAAATTATAGTTTTCATACTCTCGTAAACGAAAACATTAATTTCACGTTCCACTATAACAATATAATAATATATTTTTTAATTATAAAAAAATGAAAGAACGATAATTAAAATATTATTTTATGACGTTGTTAACTTTTTTTTTCTTTATTGGTGTTGTCAATCTATTGGTTCTCATGCGAAACAGAAAGCTCGATTATCAATTCTGAAAGCTTTTGTTATGTCAGCTTGTTTGTGAGTACGAGGAGTTGAACAATTTTTACTTTCTTTAAGGATAATGATATTTTTATTTATTATTTTTTGATATTTTTATTTATTATTTTTATTCATTTTTAATTTATTATTTTAATCACTATTATATTATTTATTTTAATTTTTTTAATAATATGATGTGATAATCTAATGATGATTAGAATTAAAGTATTATTATCTGTTTATCTAAAACATGTCAAATAATAAAAACAGATCTCATCAATTATTTTGTGTCGTGGACGGTCCTTTAAATTTAAAATGTTGAGGAAATTTAAATATGGTTAATTATATTTAATAGTTTTGTTATAATTAATTGAATTAGAAGATTGTAAAGGTCATGATATGATGAGTGTGAGATATAATAGATATTTGGTTAGTGGATAAAAAGTTGTGTTTAACTTTAGAAATTGAAAGGCCAAGGATCTATAAATAGTTGATGTATTCTTAAAAGGATTGTGAGAGCAAGTAATAGTAATGAGAGTATTTTCAAAAAGATTTGTTATAAACAAATTATGTCAATATGTCCATAACAAAATTCGTCAACTCCGACACATGAAATTTACATATGAAGATTTTCTTTAATTCTAAAAAAGTATGAGAAATAGTTGAAAAGGAACATCAAAAACAAACAAGCATTGAAACACAATTGAACGTCCAACTTACTACATTGAAAGCATTACAAGTGAATGATACAAAAATTTTCTGTAATAAAAAAAATCGATAACATTATATCTTTGTTTAAATTATCGACAAAAGTTATTGACCAAAGATCTATAGTAATAACTATTGCTAATATATTTTTAAAATAAAAAAGTTTAAAGAACGATGATTAAAATATTATATTATGACGTTAACTTTTTCTATTTGGTGATCTGAATCTATTGGTTTTCATGTGAATCAGAAAACTTGAAAGCTTTTAGTAACTTTTCAAGTCAATAAAAAATTTAATTTCTTTTAATTTTTAATTTCTTTATTTAATAAATATTTAAACTTTTATATTTTTAATTAAATAATTGTTGTTTGATTTTTTATAATTGGCTACATTGTTATATGAGGAGCTATTTGATTAATATAAAATAATGAGTGATTTTTATTGTGTTTATTAAAACCATGTTGGATAATAATATCAAAATCTCATCAATGGTATTGTCGTGGACAAACCTCTTATCTTTAAGTAAGTTTCAACTTCGTCAATTAGAGTATTTTTTAATTAAGTCTTTATTAAATCTTTGCTCAATACTTACAAAATTGGTATTTTTTATTGATTTTTTCTTATTAATTTTAATTGAGTGATTATTTTACTTAAAAAAAATTATATTTTAACTTGTCATCTTATTTATTTATTTCTTTCATTAAAAACAAATTATATAACAAAAAATTATTACTTTTACTATATTCACTATATCTTATCGGTGACAACGATCGTCATTATATCAAAAATGATAACATAAAAACATGTCATTATTCATGATGTTTTTAATAAAAATAATAAAAATTACTTATTGTTATATATTAATAATAATATTATCTTGTATTAACAAATAAGAGATAAAAAAAAAACGGGTGCAGTTAATAACAAGTTATGAAGAGTATATTAGAGATGTGAACTCATGATATTTGATTTGTAAGGATTAATCCTATGTTGGTACTTTTTTTCATATAGTTAAATATATTATTACTTTATTTATATTTATTGTTATAATCTGAATATAATATTTAATGATTTAAAGGAATGGTTTGAAAGAAATATAATCAATAAGCCATTATTTTTCATATTGCCAACAAATTTTCACTGAACATTTATTTTCTTTTCATCATTTATATTTGTGGGGCTTCAACCCAATAAAAAAAAAGTGAATAGTTCCTCACGATATTTGTAGGTGAATAGGTTGAATAAAAAAATAGGCATAGAGCTTATCCACCTCGCAATGGGATTGATGCCAAAGCAAAAAATTATACTTTGATACTCTCTCTAACAAAAACATTCATTTCACATTCCATTATAACAATATAATAATATACATTTTTAGATTAAAAAAATTAAAAGAGCGATGATTAAAATATTATTTTATGAGGTTGATAATTTTTTTTATTGGTGGTGTCAATCTATTGGTTCTCATGTAAAACAGAAAACTCGATAGTTTATCTATCAATTTTGAAAGCTTTTATTAACTTTTTAAGTTCATTGTAAGTTTAAATGATTTATTATTAACTTTTTATTTAATGAGTATTTAAATTTTTTAATTATGTTATTATTGTTTGATATTTTTAATTGGTGATATTATTATGTAATTTTATTTATTTATCATGTGTTAAAATGTATTAAAATAATGTGAAAAGTTGTCTTATTAATGTAAATGATTAATGTAAAATGACTAGTAATTTTTATTTTTTTCACTAAAAACACATGTTGGATAAGAAGAGCTAGATCTCTCATGTTTAAGTAAGTTTCAAGTTCTCATAGATTAAAGTATTTTTAATTAAGTCTTTATTAAATCTTATTGTCGATTAGACTACATAAAATTGGTATAATTTTCAACTAAGTTCTTATAGGATGACGTGACTAATAATTTACTATCATTTTATTTATTTGTCTTCACATATTAAGAGATATAAGATTTTATAATTAATATAAATTAGTATTGTCGTTAATATAAAACAATAAGTGACCTTTATTTCCTCCATAGAAGACAAATTGGATAATAAAAAATCATCGTCACCGTCTATATTGATGTTGGTGACGATAAGTGTTCCTTTATTAGTGTATTATACTTTGATAATGTTAAGACATGACAACTCATTAATAAAAATATTTTTAATAAAAGTAATAAAAATTACTAGTTATTTTATATTAATAACAATATTGTCTTGTATTATTCACAAACAAAATATGGTAATACGATACAAGTGATATGGGTACAACTAATTAATAATGTTATAAAAGAGTAAAGGGGAGATGTGGTAAGGAGTTATCTTATTTTGGTACTTTTTTTATATAATTAAATATAGTATTAAATATATTTTTAATTTCTTTGAACGTAAAGTTAAATTCGTTATTGTTCGAAACTTTGATATATTTTAATCTTTCAACTTTAAAAATGAATTGATTTATTCCTCTTGACCTAAATGTGTTAATTTTTTTTAGATGTTAAACAACTTGTTTAGATTCACATTTGAACTAGAATGTCAAGCAGTGTAAACAATTTAAGTGGCACTTCAAAACAATTTAACACCGATTGAGTGAAAAGGGTTAGATCCATTCATTTCTTAAGTTTGACGACCAAATGATATTAAAATTTCAAAACTTCCAAGTTTAGATTTAGAGGCAAAAAACATATTTAACTCTTAAATGATTATTACTTTATTTATATTTATCTATAACTATATATAAAAAGACATATCTTTTTGTTGACCTCTCTTTTTAAAATTTTACCCTTTTAATTACTAGTTTTTAAATTTTAATAATAATTCATAATAGTAAAACTATTTTTCAGTTCTATCATTTTAGTAACTACTTTTTTGAATTCAACTAATTACTCCATATAAAAGAATTATTTATCTTTTTATCATTTTAATAACCACTTTTCAAATTTAAATAATTACTCATAATAAAATATTTATTTACACAATATTTAGGGATGACAATTCGGGGCGGGCCAAGTGGACTGGCCCGCAGGCTCGCACAAAAAATGCGGGACGGGCTGGGATGTTGAACCCGCTGGCTCGCAATGACCCGTCTCACATAGGCCCGTAGTCTACGCGGGCTAAAGGTGGAGCGGGGCGGGCTGACCCACTGACCCGTTTACAAAATGATATGTTCTCATTTTTGTAGTTCTCATGTCATTCATCATGTTGTTTCTTTAAGTTCCTTTTATTTATTATTATTATTATTATTATTATTATTATGTTTATGTATAATCATTGTATCTATAACTATATATAAAGGGGATTCCCTCTTTTGTGTCCACATTTCATAATTTTAACTTTACCCTTTACAATGTAATTATTTATTAATTTTTTTTAAATTAATGGTTACTTTTACAAATTTTTATAAAACTATTTACTTATGTCCTTCTTTTTTCTCCTATTCATCAACATTTATCTTCTCATATTTTCTCCATAAATTTAACTTTACTTTTGATAAATATAATTTTATTTTTTTATATTTTAACATTACAATATTATCAATTACTAATATAATATCATGCATATTAAAAAAATGCGTACACACAGGCGCGATAGCGCCTGTGTATACGCTAGTATAAGATAATGATTTTAATTTTTGAATATGGGATATCTTTTATGCATTTTTGAGTAGATGTCTTGTAAGGTGACATGTTGCTATTGTACTTTAACTATAATCTTCGTTGTTATTTTTCTTGTCTTTGATTACGTAAACTAATTGGAATTATTTCGATAGAAAATGAATATAAATTATTATAAAAAAATAAAAAAAATTATTTTGCTCAACACAAAAAAAAATTTCACTCATCACAAATGCAGGCTAGTCCACGGCCCACACTTTGCAGACCAAAATGCGTGGCAGGCCAAAATGGGTCGGACTGGCCCGCTTTGCCATCCCTAACAATATTACTTATAATAATTTTATTTAAGTAATTAAAATTTATTTTATCTATAACTATATATCTATAATTATATATACTTTTTTTTTCTAATTTTCTTCTTTTAATTACTACTTTTAAAATTTAAATAATTTTAAATATTTAAAAATACGTACGCTATACCTGAATATAATATTTTATTATTTAAAGGAATGGTTTAAACGAAATATAACATATATTCATTATTTGTATATTGTCAACAAATTTTAACTGAACATTAGCTTTTTCTTTTTCATCATTTATATTTGTGGAGGCTTCAATCCAATAAAAAAAAAGTGAATAATTCATCACAATAGGTGGAATAAAAAAATAGGCGTGAGCTTATCCGCCTCGCAATTATTTGCCATGTTTTATTCCTTGGGAAGGGATTAGGTAATAAATAAACTTCCTACCATTTTATAATTCTTGCTTTGGATAATCACCACAATTAAAGAATTAAAGAGTTAAGACAATATTTTACATGTTGATCACTTATATTTTTAAATAGTCATATATCAAGTTTGTACACACTTAATCTCTTCAAAAATATTTACTACCATCACAAATCATGGAACACTAATTAATGTAAAACACTCCAAACCACTGCTAAACTAAACACCCACTTCCATAATTAGGTATTAGTAAAAACTTATTTTCCATTTTAGTTTTTTGTTATACATCTTTTGGTTATCTCTTTCAATAATTTAATTTGAAATTTTGATACTGAAAAATTATATACTTTTTACATTGAAAATATCATTTTTTTATTGTGATTTTTGTTTCTTTTAATTATTTAAATAATATGTTAGACAATATATATGATTATTCGAGGAGAACAGGGATACACAACACAAAATTTTGTACCTAACAATTAATAGAAATTGTACACATACTACTAGAGTTACAATGAAGAGTTATAAAAAGAAGAGTTAAGAATATAATTTTGAAAATAATGATTTAATAATTGATGGAGATGTAATCGATTACTTTTAGTTTAATGAGCAACATTATTAAAGAGAGGATGAGTGGAAAACCACATGTCTTTAAATGCTTTACCTATGTGACTCTCTAATTAAACATTTATGTCTTTTTCTTTTCTATTTATATATTATGTGCTGTGGGGCTTCGACGAGAAAAAAGAACCGTAAATAAATTCTCACGAGATATGCGAGCTGAATTGGTGGAATTAAAAAAATGGATCAAAATAGGCATTGAGAAGCTTTGAGATAATGTTGTGGAGAGTTGAAATTAGGGAAACTCTTAGGTCTTCTTTTGCCAATTAAAGAGTTTAAAATAATGTTTTACATGGGGCATTCACCATGTCACTTTAGTAAATAACTTAAATAATTATTTCTTTAAATAGTAACTTTAAGTTTAGGTTAATGGTTAAATATATTTTTTTTCTTAAACTTTTATCGAAAAATTAAAATTTGGTTTTTTAAAATTTTAATTATATTAAATTCTTTTTATATGTCAAACACATTTTTCAGAAGTGATATTAAGGTAATAATGTATTAAACCGTGTAAACAACTTAAATAATATATAAAAGGTTAAATATGTTTTTGGTCCTTTAACTTTCAATAAATTTTGTAATTAGTCTATTTCGAAACTTTAGATCAATTTAGTCCTTCATCTTTCGAAATACGTGGATTTAGTTATTTTAATCAAATTTTGTTAAGTTTATTTGACATTTCAAACACATTTTATAATAATATTTGACTTAATAATAAAGCAAAAATGTGTCAAAGAGTATAAACAATTCAAATACAATCTTGAAATGCGAACGAAACATCAAATAAACCTAACAAAATTTGATTAAAATGATTAAATCCAAATATTTCAAAAAATAAATGACTAAATTAATCCAAAATTTCAAAATGAACTAATTTCAATATTAAGTGAAAATTAATGGACAAAAACATATTTAATCCATATATAATTTAACCCATATATAAACATGTTAACATGTAAACAATTTAAATATTATATAAAAAATGTTATACTTTAATAAAATTTAATGTAATTTTGTTAAAATAACTATTATATATTTTTAAATTTGCTTACTAAGCTCTTTGTACTTAATACTGTTACGTTACCACTCTGCAGCCAGAAAAGAAATCTTGGGTAACACTTGTGTATCAATTAACAAGATTAAATACACTGCTCTCCATTTTCTTCATTTAATGAAAAGGCAAAAAAGGAAAGGCAAGGAGATGTTGCAAAAAGGGTTTCACAAAAATTTTACTCTACCATTACTAATCGATGTGGAACCTAGATCGTTGTTTCACGCTTCATACTTGTAAACAAATTACATGGTTGTTGAGAAGTAGAATCAGCAACTGATTCCACATTGCTTCACATCAGGCCCCTTTGTTTTCAACACAAAAGGGTCAACTCTCACCCAAACCAAGGAGAAGATAGAAGCCAAGAGCACAGACCATATGACAACAAGAGTTGGTGTTCTGTTCTGCCTACCCATTAGACCTTTAAGGAAAGGATACAAATGGACAATAACCCATAAAGAAAAGAACAGTTTCCCAAGCAGTGCTCCCCAAGAATGTTCTCCACTGTTTATGGAATCTGTGAAGCCAGCCACAATACCAATGAGGTTGATTATTATGATGGTGGTTGGAGGTATTAGAAGTGCAGTCCATCGAATGGTATACAGTTCACGAAATTCTACATCATCTGGTGCCTTTGATACAATGCTGAAGTTTGTGTTCACTCTTCCCAGTGGAAGAGCTCCCATAATGCTCTGCACAACGGCAAAGAGGTTTGCAGACACACTCCCGATCACCCAGAATTGCTGGCTTCTCCACCATTCCTCCAGGCCAACTCCACTCCATCTCAATTCAAGAATCGCCGAGGCAAATATTGAGATGAACAATGCGGTGAAAACTAGACTTGCAAAAGTGCCAACCTGGGAATCAATCACTCTTCATCTGTCAATGAATCTTTGATGGGGAAGGAAAACCAACCAACAATAGAAAAGTTGTCTTTACACTGTTTAAACCATTCAAAAGAGCATCTTTCACTGTCTCAACAGTCATTTTTTAATACTATTTAGTTAGGTGTTCATGTATCACTGTTATTTACTTTTGTGCATTATGATTTGCCATTTTATTTGGAGTTTAAGAATTGTTCAACAAATATAAGCATTATAGTTCATTTAGTCTAGAATGCTTAATTTAGACATATCTTACAAGTTGGCATGCTAGAGGTTACTGATTATCAAATGACATATAATGTGTCTTTTTCTTCTGTAATGTAAATGAAAGTAATGATATAATAAGTAAAAGGAAATAAATGATACCGATGGTGTGATGAATTTATCAGTGAGCAAGCATATAGCAGGAACGATACAGTATATTAGGAGGGGTATGGAGCTGAAGGGGTAGACAGTGCTGTTAATATAGGCAATCCTTTGGAGTCCTTTGAGTCTTCCACTATTGAGGCCATACAGAAGAGGGCAATGGTGGCTGAATAAGATCTGAAGTGATCCCACTGCCCATCTCAGCACCTGGTTGAGTCTATCTGTGAGGTTGATAGGAGCTGTACCCCTGAATGGATCTCTTTTTGGCATGCAATATACAGATCTCCAACCATGACAATGCATCTTTAAACTTGTCAGAGTATCTGCTGCTATAGATCCATAGCTTAAACCCATCTGTACATTCCAAAAATATTTCACCTCTTTTATCTACCACTTCGAATAAGTTTTATTATGTAGTTTAAGTTTCTTCAACTCTTTTACAGAGACAAATATGTAGAAGGCTTTTGTTTTATCATCTAATTACTCATATAACTGATAAATTTGATGACTTTTCTAATTATTATCTTGCGTGTCATATCAAAGATAGTTTCTAATTGATTGGGCGTGTTAAAACTTTGTTTACATTACATATAAATGAATACCTCATATCCCCAGAGAGTTCTGTCTTCATATTTAGAACCCATGACATGAATAGCTTCTTTAAGCAGGACTTCCTGACTGGAAGAAGGATCAACACCACCTTCTTCTGTTAATGAAGAGTTCATGGTATGTGTGGACTTCTCAAATTTATTTTCATCATTCTTCTGTGACTTCAATAGTTCCTTTTCCTCATCTGTTGCTGCTGCTGCAGAAGAAGAGTAGTTTGAGATATAGGAGATAAGAAAATGATTCTTTTGTATGTTTTTGATAAATATAAAGGATTATGATCACCTGTTATGCTAGCTTCTTCTCCATTCTCATCCTGTTTTGAGTGTACTTGCACCATGCTTGGGCGTTTTGAAGACACTGGTGAGTCACAGCCAGTTAAGGATTTCCTTCTGAAGATACATGCTGAACCAACATAAGCCGGTCCCTGAAGTCCATCTAGGCACCTCAAGTTAATCTGCAGAAAAACAAACACAAAATGTAACATATCAAAGTCGACTCCAATAAAGGAAATAAATGAATTCAGAAAAGAGAAAAAGGGTGATAGGACGAGAATTAATTCAGTGCCAAAACTGTTGCACTCACATCAAATAAAACGGTGTTTTTGTTGGCATAACGATCATGCCTATCTAGGCTGTCAAATCTTAATGGAAACTGTACAAAGCCAATGCCATTCCCAAGTTGTATGTCCATAAAGAAACACATGGCCTCTCGCACGACTTTGCTGTTATTTACATAGTGATTGCAATCCAAATTGAGCACAAAAGGAGCATTGCTTAACACTGCCGATACTCGAAGCTGGAAATTCGAAAGCAACATTTAGGCCAAAAATGAAAGCTTGTTTTAGCTTCATGTCAAGAGAATGAGAAAATGTAAGCTTGAGAAATTATGGTGCTTGAAAAGCTTACCAAGGCGTTGATTGCACCAGCTTTGCCGTGGTGTTGAAATGCAGGCCTTTTCTCACGAGATGTATAGACAAGACAAGGAAGTTCACTACCTACATTGTGAGGAAGAAGGACCTGTATCATACTTGGATGATCTTTGGGGTTGTTTCCTGGCCATGGTGTCTCATCTTTCATAGTCCACCCTTCGGGGGGAACTCGCATAGATTTAGCCACCAGTGCATTTATTCTCACCTTAAATTCTTCGTATTCTCTCTGTCATTCAAGTGCCAACAAACAATGAAACCTTGTTCTTCCCATCGAACTAGTATAAACGATTAGTTTAATTGCTAAATTGAAAGTTAATTCTAACCCATATTTGACCTTTTCTGAATTTAGTCACTACTATTTCACCGAATTATAACTCATGGCAAAGGCATATAGTAGTGAGTAAATTCGAATTATAACATTGTAGATTGTGAACTTTGAAAAGTTTGTAGCGTTAGCGTGTGACTACACAAAGACCAATGTGGGGATCAAATTAAGAAAATAGTAGAGAAAATTAAGACTATTTAATGCTAACCTTCATAGTACGGCGTTCTTTTACGTAAGTGGATTGAAGCTTATCCTTTAGAAAATCTATTTTATCAGAGAAGTACTTTTCTGGTGCTCTGGGTTCTATAGAGAACTTTTTGCAGAAAGGAACCCACTTTCTGGAAAACTCAGCTGTTTCTTGAAGAGCTTCAAAGGTGAGCATGGAAGCTCCGTCATCAGAAACATAGCATGAGATTTTGTCAGCAGGGTAATCCAGGGCCAAGATTGAAAGAACAGTATTGGCTGTCACAAGTGGAGGTTCCTTGATTGGATCCACAGTAGTTACAATGATATCTATTGGAGAAAGCATGTTTGGCTTGTTCTCTTGTTCAAACCTGCAGGGCAAATTGTAGACATTTAGCTTCCAACTCTTATAAAATGCAGAATCAATCATATCAACGCCGTTGTATTCTTAAGAATTATGTTAGTTTCATGAACTTTATATTATATCCTGACTCAATCATTATAATTGCCCAAGTCTAGCTCTTGGAAGTTACATCAATTTAGTTTACTGCTGAGAAATTCAGAACAGTTGACCTGATTGAAAGACGATCAAGATATGTCTCCCGATCGATGGGAAACCATTTGGGAATCTGATCAATCATCCAGGATAATGCAAGCCAGATTTCACACGTTACAGATATGAACCATAGTCCAACTGCATCAGGTACTGGGTGGAAAATTCTGTACTGAAAGAAGAGTAATAGAAGGAGGAATCTAGCCACAACCATCATTCTGTAAGGACTGAGTTTGCCAGATGGTATTGCTACTTTCCTTGACAATGGCTCTTTCCTGCGTCATGGTATATCATATCTCGTTACATTAAAGTAGAATCACAAAGTTCCTAAATATGAAAGGCTATTGTGGTGCTTCTTACATGGCCTTTTCCTGATCAACTGAATCATCAGTTTCAGGCCACAGATTCCCTTGGCGCAACATCCACTCATCTATGTTCTCCTTCTCATCCAACTTTGCACCTGCTTCTTATGAAGATATCTCAATTATGATAAGCGTCTTCGCTTCATTCTATTTATCTTTATTTATCATCAAATCACAAACTTGAACGAAATAAATATGATTTGGAAAGACAGTGTATCAGACAATTATATACATATGGTTTGGTTTCTAAACTTTAGCTCATCAAAACATCACTGCATATACTCCTCTTAGTGTGGCAGATTCCTTATAACTTCTAAAAGAGAAGGCCAAAACATACCAGGTTCTCCCACACTTGTAGATAGCAGCTCCCCATTCACCTGCGAGTTATACAATTAATCTAAAGTACTGTAGAAATGAAAGTTCAACCAGAATAAAAATGAAAATCTCAGAGTTATTTTTACATATACGTTAACTGCATGCTTGTAGAATACAGTTATTCGTCCTTCTTAGAGTTACCTTTGCTAAACCTGATTTAGAATTCCCATCATCATCTCCATGGATCATGTTTCCCTTATGCATCTCTTCATGCTTGAATTCATGTTCAATATCATCCACGTCGTCTTCATCCTCATCTCCCTCCACTCTTGGACTTCCTTTGCACATCAAGAAACATATATCAATCAAAACATAAGTTACAAAATACAAACAAGAAAAAAAGTATATACATTACAGTAGCTAAATTTCCTATTAACCTTTGATGCGCTTGTATCTTGTATGACACTGAGGACAAACTTGAGTCCCTTCCCTTCTCTCATACTCATAGCATGGCCTGCATACAGGGAAACCACACTCTTCACAAGCTACAAACAAGTCTCCTTCAACTGTAACTCCCACAGAATCACCACATATCTCACAAAGCTGACCATCTAAGTTCTTCACCGGCTTAGGCTGCAACAAATTAAGGTTGGTCTATGTTATTCAAACATACAAAAAATGTTACCTTATAATTATGAAAAAGGTTATAACCTCATCGGGTCCTTGAATGGCCACAAGCTCTTTGCTGTTTGGAGAACCAGCAAAAAGACCTGTACTAGCTTCCATGGTGAATGGGGAATGGAAGCAGTGCAAGTATCATTGAGAGGTTGGGTTTTGCATATATACCTATTCTCATGAATTAAGGTAACTAAAACATGCATGTGCCTGTTTTTCACGTGTTCACATAAGGTTACTATTGATGGTTGTGGGATTAACTTTGATTTGAAAGGTTGAAGTTATACTGCAACAAAATAAAAACTGAAACTGGGGTTATAGTTTAATTTGTGTACATGACATATAGATTAATGCAGACACATCTTTAGCATCTGTTGTGATGATCTGTGAAAGTTCTTTCCTTGTTAAGGTTCGTAGGTAGAATGAGCATGTCATGTTTCAGTTTCAAATTGTTTATATTACTGGAGATACTTACGTTGTTCCTAATGCTTGACGTTTTATTATGCATTTATACCATTATTTTAATTTCAGATCATGCTTCTGCAAAGTTTGAAACTCAATCTTTTTCAGGATTCTGATATTTCTATAGTGTTTGGTAACACGAAATTGATGTGTAAAACAAACCCACAAGAAAAACCAATGTGAGGGAAAAAAGTACTGGAAGTAGCCATCAGTTTTTCTCATTAATAATAAAATATAAACTCTCACCTTGTTTATATTCCAGATTAGCATCATGGTTTGGGGTAAGTTTAATCATTGATTTTGTAAAAATTGAGATGTGATAGCTACATTAGAAAGATTCTGCATGAAGATATACATATGATATGAACCCATCTTCCGAAATTAGCAACATCCTAACCCATGAGACAATATAGGATGAATGATTTTATTTAATTAATAAAACACACAACTTTACAGACTTAGGCTATGAGTGTTATGAGAAAATATATTAATACAGTGAGAATGACCTTTGAAACGTGTTCATTTGTTTCTCTGTTAAGTTTTTGGTTAAATTATTTTTTTTTGTCCCTTGTCCAGGAATATTAGTTTGGTTCTCAAATTTTTAGTTGTCTCAATTTGGTCTTTATTTTTTTTAAAATGATTCAATTTAGTAATTACCGTTAGTTTGATCAGACAATGTTAAAGTCAATGTCACGTGTCAATTTCGTTTTTTTTTTATTTTTTGAATTTTTTTAAAAATTTAATTTTTTTTTTTAAATTTTAATTTATTTTTTAAATTTTTAAATTTTTTACACGTGTCGACACGTGTCACTTGACAGTTGTGTCACGTGTCAAAATGACTCAATTTGGTCTATATATTTGTTTTTAGTTTTAATTTAGTCCTAATTTTTGTAAAAATGAAGCAATATTATCTCTTCTTAAATTAACACTCAATTTACTTTTTTTATAAATCTTATGGTGATATTCTTACTAAAATTAACATTTTTATTAAATATTTCTATAAATATTTTAAATTAATTTTAAATTCTATACGAAACATTAGACTTTGGTTTTGTTTTGAACTTGAAATTTAATTCCTAAACTTACGTGTGACAAATTATTTGATTTTAATCTTCACTAAGTTTGTATAATATGATACACTTGATGCCTTTATATATGATGGCAAAATTGTTAATTTTTGAAATTAAGTTTGGGGTTTAACTTTGTTTAATAATAAAACTAAATCTACAAATATTTAATAAAAATGTCAATTGTATTAAGAATATCATCATAAGTTGTATACAAAAATTAAATGGATTAAATATATTTTTAGTCTCTTAACTTTCAGTGAATTTTGGAATTAGTGTATTTCGAAATTTTTGACCAATTTAATCTTTCGAAATACATGGATTTAGTAATTTTAATTAAATTTTGTTAAGTTTATTTGATGTTTCGTAAGCATTTTAGGATTATATTTGAGTTGTTTATACTCTTTGACATATTTTCGCTTTAATGTTAAGTCAAATATTATTATGAAACGCACTTGAAATGTTAAATAAACTCAACAAAATTAAAAGGACTAAATTCACGTATTTCGAAAGATGAAGGACTTGGTCCAAAGTTTTGAAATGAAATATTTCCAAATTTCACTTAACGTTAAGGGACCAAAAACATATTTAACCCAAATTAAATTGTGTGTCAATTTAAGGAGGTACAATATTGCTTAATTTTTTTACCAAAATTGAGACTAAATTAAAACTAAAAACAAATATAGGGGGTCAAATTGAGTCATTTTGACACGTGACACAATTGTGAAGTGACACGTGTAAAAAATTATAAAATGTTAAAAAAAATACAAAAAATTCAAAAAAAATTCAAAAAAAGTTTAAAAAAATAAATAAATAAATCAGAAATTGACACGTGAGGTTGACTTTAACATCGTCTGGTCAAAATTAATGGCAAGACCAAATTGAATCATTTTTAAGAAAATAAAGACCAAATTGAGACAACAAAGAACTTGAGGACCAAAATGATATTACTTGACAAATAGAGGGACCAAAAGAGTAATTTAACCTAAGTTTTTTTGTGATGTCTGAGCATTAAAAACACATTGTTTTAGTATTTTAAAGATAATTTTAATATATTTTAAAATTTTAAAATTAATTATCAAAAGTGTATTTTGAAAGCGCAACAGATGAACAACATAAAAAAAATTAGGAATCCAAACTCGTTCATTCAATCTCACGTATAGAAACAAAATAAATAATGTTTTGCTATTTATGTTAAAGATGTAATATTTGATCACAATATGAAGGTTGGTATGATATATCATACTTTTATCTCGTAAAATTATTTTATAAGATAAATTAAAAAATTATCATATTTATATATTAATATGATAGTTTTTTTATAATATATATATATATATATATATATATATATATATATATATATATATATAACAATATATAAAGATGATTCTCTCTTTTGTGTTCATATTTCATAATATCATTTTTACTCTTTACAATATAATTATTTATTAAAATTTTAAAAATTAATGGTTATTTTTACTTATTTTCTATAAAACTATTTTTTTTTCATCAACAATTAATTTCTTTATTTATTTCACTTTTTTTAATAAATATAAATTTATTTTATATATTAACTTAATAACATTATACTATTATTATCTATTAACATACTATCATTCATATCTAAAACATGCGTACAAACATGTACTATTGCACCTGTGTGGACTCTAGTGTATAAGGATGGCAACGGGGCGGGGCGGGTACGGGTTTCGCTATCCCATACCTATCCCCATAAAAAAAACTCATCCCCATCCCCATACCCAAACCCAACGGGTATCAAACTTTTGTCTCATCCCCATCCCCACCGGGTAACGGGTATAATCTCGTATCCATACCCATACCCATTTTCTTACTACTGCAATATTAATTTTAATTAATTTTTATAAAATAATAAAAAAATATGGTAAATGAAACATAATATTATTAAATATTCAATATTAGAAGGATGGTTGTTTCTTT
>Ga0214545_1007660_pt1 | contig 17869 bp, 8 predicted proteins | sample CNSS4metaG_FD_160064 | JGI IMG/M metagenome (GOLD analysis project Ga0214545, IMG submission 160064) | Root nodule microbial communities from cowpea collected in UCLA plant growth center, Los Angeles, California, USA - CNSS4 | ecosystem: Host-associated > Plants > Roots > Nodule | place: USA...
GAAATGAAATAAATGAGGTATATTTATTATGTGTTTATTTTATTATTTAAAATTTGTAATATCCAGACGGGATGTTACACAAGGGGTTCAAGAATGAAAACAAGAGTAAAAAAACAAAAAAAAAAAACACAAGATCAGTTTCCCGTACCTGATTCCGCAAGCTCTCCAAAGGGTCATGGCCTCTACATCCACTTTCAGCGTTTGTCTCTGTTCCTTGTTGCCTCGCCGTTTTCTCTCCTTTCTCACGAATAGAAACCTAGAGTATTTTCTCTCCCCTCCTAAAACCCTAACTTTTAGCATATAATCCTTTCATCCCTATTTTGATTCTATTAATATTCTAAAATTAAATCTATGATATTGGCCATTTTTATTATTCAAAAATATAAGGCAACAAAAGACGTTTCCATTCTTAAAAGGAAAAAGTGGCAACAATGATTTCAAAATAAATGAGAAGATAAAAATGACTTTTGTTTTTTGTGTGGGAGGCAGCAAGGGTTTCTGAACAAAAGCTAAAAGTGAATGTTGCGTTAAAATAGTATATACGTATACTACATACTGCAACCACATAAAAGAGAAAGAAAATAAAGGAAGAATCTTACAAAAGGAGGAGAAAGAAAAATATAGCAAAAGCTTTTTAAACATGCCAATCCTAAGCCATGAGGAATTGAACCCTACATTAGCTTGCACCTATTACACATGCACTAACGACCAAGCTATAAGCTTTCTCATGAAACTATACACACCAAGCTTTGGAACATATTGGAACCATGATTAAATTGATGAAGATGTGAAGATTTGATGTTTCACATGTTGTTTAAGCCTTGTCTGCGTGTGCTATATATGGATTAGTCATGAAGAAAACAAGTTTGAAGACTGGAGTTCCTATTGTAGGCCATTTAGCATTGTATAGATATCTAGGATCTTGTTTATGTCTTTTAATCTATTGAATTGTTTTTCAACAGGTTCAATGGCGTCTTTTAATCTGTTGAATGGCTTTTTAAGAGATTAAAATGTTTGTTGTAGTAGTTTTAATTGTTACATATTCAATCAGTTGATTTATTTTATAATCGACTGAATTCACTTAAGTTAAGTGAAATCAACCGATTGATTCGAAAATCAACCCATTGAATTTCATAACAGTTTGACTATAAGTTTTGTTTTTCTCAAAGGAGAGGTAACACTTACCATTTTGAGCACGAAAACAGTATGAAATTAGTGGAATACTCTTTCTTTCGTGATTATACACATGTGCAGCTGTTGAAAATTGGTCTTGGACCATTCTTAGAGCATTTTTCTTGGTTGTTCCACCACTCAGGTTTGATCTTGGAGGAAGAGGTTTGGTAGGCTAGGTTGTGCCACCACTGAGGTTTGATCTTTTTCAAGTTTCTAAGTTATTCCTGGTGGTTTTCCAAGTCTACAAGGGAAGTCTTTGTAAGAAAATATTTATTTAATATAAATTCAATTGAATGGATATTTATAGTAATTAATGTAGAGAGTTATGACAAGGAATAGTACTAACTCAAGTAGTTAAGAGTACTTGGTTGTATTGAAAGGATTGAGTTCGAATTTGGTATGGGCCCTTAGTGTGGTATTTTAATTATATAATTGTTTTGCATGTGGGCATGATTGTGTAGGGGGATAATATAATAATAAATGTGTAGGAATTGTCATGAAACATGTAATGGATTGTTAGTTATGCATATGATTGGTACTAGATGGTTGAGGGTTTGATTCTTGGCTAGTGCGAAATAATTTTCTTTTTACAATGAATCCTTTTGGCCATTTTGGGAGAGCTCAGAAAAACCTAGTTGTCTTAGAGAGAAGCTAGAGGGGTAGAAAAACCACCATGATAATGGCACATGAATGACAATTACTTTGTTTTTATTAATTTTCGTTTTTTAAATTTTAATGGGTTTTATTAGGTTGATAAATGAATAGTAGAGGGTGATCTTAGTGAGTTAACAGAAGGATTAGATTGTGGTTTGAGAGGACTAAGCTTTAGAGCACTGAAACTGGGAAAAGGAGAGCCTTGGGTGGCTAGGAGAAGGTCTTACAATAGAACCCAAGTTAGAGTGCAATTGGAGCAGGAAATCTAGGTTAGAGAAGCTACTATATGTGCTTATGTTAAATATAAACTAAAAAGAATTAAAAAAATTAAAAAAAATTAAAAAAACCACGAAGTGACACGCGACAGTCATTGTTCATGGGCGTTAATGATTTAAACGGTGTTAGCAAAAAGGGACCAAATTGAACAAAATTGACAAAAATTTGGGCCTATTTGAGCACAAAAACAAAATTAGGACTGATTTGACAAACTTGACAAAAATTGGGACCAAAAAGGTATTTTAACCTAAAAATAAATTGTAGTTATTATATAGATAGAGTGGAGTAGGGGCTATGAACGAATTTCATCTTATCTTCTACTACACCACTACCATCTTGCGTACTTACTTTGCAAATCATTCAATGTCCTGGGAGTACTCTTTCTATGTAGATCTAGGTTCATCCCTAATACACTAGAACCTAAGGACTCCAAACCCATTGTGATTTCTCAACTCCTGGTAGAATGATTCCTTGGTTTAATGTGCAAGACTCTCTCCTCCAGCATCCACTATAGTATGCCATCGAGCATCTAGTACATGTATGATGATTTGATTGGACCATAGTTTGAGACCTATTTCCCAACTTAATACAAACCAGTTAAATAGATGAGTGATCAAGTCATCATTAAGCATAAATCAAACCACAAACAATTGAATGAAAGCAAAGATAAATACCCAAGGAGTAAAAGTGAATAGAACATCTACACATAAGATTTACCCTAAGAACATCTCCCTCGTGCTTCACATACCCTATTATATCCTACTACGACATTGTGGAGCCTCCACTCAATGCTTGAAATGAGAACCCAAGGACTTTATTTATAGTTTGGGCGGTGCTCAGCCAACTTTTAGCACTCAACCATGCACCGCCTTAAGTGCTAAGCACATTTTCTTGTGGCTCAGCCATGCACCGCCTTAAGTGTTGAGCAAATTCTCCTGTGGCTCAACCATTCATCACTTTAAGTGTTAAGCACGTATCTCGTGGCTCAGCCCTGCACTACCTTAAGTGTTGAGCACCATTTTGTAGTGGCTCAACTCCAAAATTCATATTCTGGATCCTTCCTTGACCGCCTTACTGGACTCAACCGTGAATTTTAGGGCTCAACTGCTTCGTTTTTAATTCTTCTAGTAATTGTTGAAAAATCATAAAAAATTCATCAAGTTCATATTTTTCTTTTTTTTAGTACCTCATTCTGTAAGTATAAGCTAAAATGGGTTATTTACTTACAAAATGTGACCAATTAAAGCATGATAAGAGTCATGTTTATATGAAAACTTTATGCATTCTAGAACTTATCAATAATCTTGTAAACTTTGTAAATATTTTGAAATAGTGCAAAGTCAGGCTCAGATTTCCTTGAGAAACTGGATGTAGCTCAGATCTTAGTGAACCAGTCTAAAAATCTTATGCCTTGTGTTTGTCTCTAACTTTTCTCACTTGTTTTGTACTTTAAAGTTTAAAGAAATTTAGATTGAACCATCTTTTTGCCATTCTTGCATGTTCTAACATGATATGAAGCTTTGCTCATATTTGTTTTAAGCTTTCAAAAGTTACCTAAGTTTTTAATTAGCCAATTCAACGACCCCCTTCTTTGCATTTCAACCATTTCATTACGCATAGGTTCTCTTGTGAGGTTAGGCCTACTCTAAATAATGGTAGCTAGAGAAGACCACATGGGATGTTCTAGCCTTGACTTTATAGACAAGAATGATGGCATAAATAATTTTGGCAACATAACATTACTAATCTCAAAGTGGTTTTAAATTAGGGTAAATACCTTTATTTATAGGCTAAGGTGTCTCCAAAATTTGTCGACACAAAACTTGTAGGAATCCTCTCCAATCCTAGAATGACACATGGCCACTACTTTGTAAAAGCCTCTCTACTACGAATATGACACATAACAAATACCTATAGAAAATCCTCTCCATTAGGACCATGCCACATGGCCACTATTTTTAATATGGGATGCCCCCCACCCTTGTCCACCAAGCTTTGACAACCCATGGTCAACTCATTCTAGGTGCGAATCTTGGGTCAACTATAAGTGTTGATCCATAATACAAGGCCTAAATTATTCCTACAATATTAGAGATGATCCATGGTGGCCTAACAGAATAAGGGTTTTGCTTCACCTTTCTAGATGACTTTGGCACTTTTTGAATGTTTGGTCATGCTTGTAGTGATTGATCCCTTGACTGTGGGTTAGCCATCACGTGTCCATAATCGTTTTCTTTCTATTTCAATATCAACTAATTTATTTTTATAAAATAATAAAAAATTACGACAAAAGAAATATAATATTATCAAATATTCAATATTAAAATCAAGTATTATCATTTCTTTAATATAAAATATTTGGAAAGAAATAATAATTGCGTACATTTCAAATTAGAGTACTAACTAAAGTTTTATGAGAACAAAAAATTTATTAAATTTACTAACATTAATGAAATATTTAAATGAAAAACAAATATTTAAGAAAACAAATATTTAAATGAAAAAATAATTTAAATGTCTATTTACTTTCATTCTTTAAATTTTGGCGAAATCTCTTTTTTTTATACATTAATAAAAATTAAAAGACACTAGGTGAACAAAATAACACAAAGAACAAAGATTAAACTAATAATATTTGAAATTTAACACAAATCTCTCATCTTTTGAACTCTAATATATGTTGGATAGAGATAAAAAAGATTCATAAAAATCACCTTAAATTATTTTGTTATAGTAAATAAATTTTCTTTATACAATTGTGGTGATAAAATTATACTTATGATAATGACAAAAAAGAAATACAAAAATAGTATTATACATGATAAAAATAAATAACAAATAAAAATAATCAAATTTTATTTTAGAAACAATTTGATAGACCATTGAATGAAGTCAAACAAAGGAGAAGAAATTTTAATTAAGAGTATAATAAGATGAAAAATACATTATAGATTTAAGAAAACTTTTCAGATATGAAAGTAGTCGAACAATTGAGAGATAATAAAAATTATTTTACGAAAACAAAAGAGTTATTTAAATGAAACAAAAATTTATAATAAGAGAATAATGAAGATAAGTTTTTTTTTTACCTAGTAAATGAAAGTTTTATACTATTAACACTTAAAATAGTTAAACATTCTCATGTGAAAAAAATAAACAATAAATAAACATATTAAAAAAATAATAGAAATATTTAAATATACGACATAATATATATATATATATATATATATATATATATATATATATATATATAAGGTTCTTAATAGACTATGAGTAATTTATTAATGGTTAAATCATTTTATTGGTTAACATTTTTGTAGAAAAATTTTAAATCAGTCCCTCTTTTTATAGTTGTCTGCTCCTATTTTGGAAAATTTGTTGCAATCAGGTCTTTTTTGTTAATAATGTCATTTCCATTGATAATGCACTAACAAGTGTTAATTGATGTGCCATGTAAGATCTAGGAAAAATAATTATCATTTCAAAGTGGTAATATGGTGTGAAGAGTAGTAATTAAATTAATAGTTAATGACATAAACAAGGATAAAAGGTAGCATAATTGGTTAAAGAATTAACTATAGGTTAATGGTGATAGCTTCAATTCCTAATGTGTACATTTGAAATGGTTATATTTTAAATATTTTTTAATAATTGATTTGCAAGTGTTTATGTGTGACTTATAATTATTTATTATTTATTTGGCATTTTTTTAGGGTATTATTGTAATGTTCGTTATGCATTTGATTGTTAAGAAAATTGGGATAGTTGATATGGTCACATAGGAAATAATAGCTCATCAAGGTGAATTAAGTGCAAAAATAATTATTTAGAATTTAAATTTTAATTATTTTATAATGAAAAAATTTGAAAAGGTAGTTAGAATTATTTTTATTTTGGTGCAACCATTAATTGAATTATTTAATTATTTTAAAATGGTTATATTTTAAATATTGTTTTAGCAATTGATTTGGAAGTGTTTATGTGTGACTTATAATTTTATAATTATTTGGCATGTTTTATTGTGAGGGTATTATTGTAATGTTCGTTATGCATTTGGTTGTTAAGAAAATTGAGATAGTTGATATGCTAATAGGCATAGAAAATAATAGTCCATCAAGGTGAATTAAGTGCCAAAATAAATATTAGGAATTTAATTTTTAATTATTTTATATATAAGAAAAACTGAAAGGGTGGTTAGAATTATTTTTATTTTGGTGCAATCATTAATTGAGTTATTTTATTATTTTAAAATAGATTATTCAAAAGGGAAATTAAGTTAGAAAAATAATTTTAGAGGAGATAGGATAGAAGGGTTTTTTTTTTTCAGCCAAGTTAAGAATTGGCATGTGAGATGTGGTAGAGCAACATATAATTCTTAGAAAAAGTGAGTAGAAAAATTTTATGAGTGCAAGAGAAGGGAAAAAGGAGAAGGACACTCTGGGAAAAATAGATTTCTCTATTGTAAGGAAGAATCTTAGTTCAAGAGTATTTCACATAAGGGGAGTTTAACCTTTCTTCTTATTCTTTTATGGTTGATTGCATCGAAATATTTTGAAGTGAGATAATGGAATTCTAAGAGAAACTATTTTTTCCTCTATAAAATGGTTGAAGTTGGGATGTAAGATGTATTATTATTGATGAGTGTAACATCCCTACTTTTAATAAACTGTATTATTTATTGTAAATAAAACACTTAAAAAGTCTTCTATTTTTACTAATGTTTTGTATTTTATTATGATGTAGTTTAAACATTAAAAATATATTTTATCATGATGTAGTTTTTACTTATTGAAAATAACAACAAAAAGAAAATAAAACTAATAAAATATGTATGTATATATATATATATATAAAATATTAGGTAAAAATATATTAATTAAAATATTGTTAAATAGGTGTGTGTATTAAAAAAAATCTTCTAAAGAGATGAGAAGATAAGGAGAAAAGATAAGAAGAAGAAAAAAATAGAGAAGATAAAAGAAAAGAAAAAAGGAAAGAAAGAAGAAGATAAGCTAAAGAGATAAGCTAAAGAAAGAAAAGAAAAGTAGTGATGATTGAAAAAAATGAGCACATGCATGGCTTATATATATATAGATATGAAATGAAGGAAGAAGTTATGTAAGAAAGTGAGAAAGTGAGAAAAAAAGGAGAGAGAGAGAGAAAGAAAATGAGGGAAAGAAAGAAAATAGAGAAAGAGAAAATAGAGAGAGAAAGTTTGGAGCAAAAGATTCAAAGAGATCCTTGCCCTTCAATAAACAAGGTAAGGGGAGTGAAGTTAAGCTCTTTTTATATTAATCTTGATAAAATCATGGGTGTTATATTAATCTTTTATTTATTTTATATCATATATTATTCTACTTACTTCCATTTAACTTATTTTCATTTATTATCCTCTTATATTTATATTATTTAGTCAGTATCCAGTTATGCCCTGATTCGGTTTATCTCCAGTTATGCATTAGTTCTGTTTATTTGTTTTATTTAATTTATCTTTATTGCACTGATACTATTTATTTATTTTATTTTATTTATATCTAGTTATGCACTGGTCCTATATACTTATTTAATTTAATTTATCTCCAGTTATTAAGTGGTCCTTTTTATTTATTTAATTTATCTCCAGTTACGCACTGGTCTTGTTTATTTATTTTATTTAATATATCTTCAGTTACGCACTAGTCCTGTTTAATTTATATTTTTGTTATTATATTTTTTATAACATTCTAATCCTTATCTAGTTATTTATTTAAATTTCTTTCTTTGATTCTTATTTTATCATTATTTTATAATTAAAAAAATAAAGTAAAAGTAAATATTATTTTATTCAGTGAGCTTGGATAGAAGAAATTACATGAACATTTTATTGTTATTTTATATTCTTTGTGTAGTTTATACAATGATATGATTTGATAGTCATCACATTTTATGACCTTTGAAAATATCCAAGAGTATGTCAATTAAGTAGGAGTTAAGTCTAGTTTCAATAAGTTGTGATTAAGCTAGTGTCAAAGTGTTTGTATTTGGGAAGTCACCGTTTCGTACATTACGGGATGAAAGGTAGGGACCATGGTGGGGTCTAAGGAAGTTATACCAAGTATGTGAATATTTGGATAGTTTAGAATAGCGCATCAGACTAGGATATTCATAGGCCAAACCTGGGACTATTCGATACCTGCTCGGCATCGCCAAGGTTAGGTAGTGAGTATATATCTCTTTTATGTGCCTATAAATGACTAATATTCTTGAGAAAGAAATAATTATGATTGTACCAATGTTTTAAGAGAAATACTGAATTACCTAATCACTTCCTAAAGTAACTTTTCATGTTCATAATGGACCATCAGAAGTGGAATATGGATCCATATGTCTAGTATTACGAGATCTAGTTTTGTGGTTGTAGGTCCAATTATATGCCCGCAGTGTCTCTATTGTTTGTTGAGTTTATTAAGATTGATATTTAAGGCTTATAAAGACCTAATTCCTTTCATATTCTTCTTTTATATGTACCTATTGCATGAGTATAAGGGGAACCTGCTCAATGAGAGTTGTACGAGATATTATTGGTGGATCTTCTGAAGATTGACTCGTGGATAATTTATATTAATATCTTGAGGAGATATTTAAAATATAGATCATCTTCTATTCTGATGTAGAATTCTTATTATTATACAAATACATATTTTTGTAATATTTCATGAACAATTATAGAGATGTAAACTATTGATATATATATATATATATATATATATATATATATATATATATATATGGATATGAAGTTAAGTTATTTTTAGTGTCTTCTCAAGGAAAATCTTATTGTACAAAAAAAATAATAAGAATTTAAATATTAGTTAATGCTGTTAGTGTAAGATCCGCGAAATTTAATTAATTAAATAATTAATTAATTAATAAATGTGGGTGGTAGGAGCCTTTATGGAATTAATTAATTTGTATGATTGGAAACGTACTAGCTCAAGTGGTTGAGAGTATTTAGTTGTATTGAAAGGACTTGGGTTTGAGTCCTATGTGTGCTAATTGTGTGTTATTTAATTGTTATTATTTTAATAATAAGCTTGATCGTGATGAGTGATAATATAATCCCAGAATTATAGGAATTATCATGAAACATGAATTGGTTGAATGATTGTGCATTGATTTGACATTTGTATGGTTGGGGGTTTGAACCCAGGCTTATGCAAAATAACTTTCTTTTTGCCAAAATTTCTTTTGGAATGAATGTGAAAGGCTAAAAACCCTAGCTGACAAAGGGATAGCCAAGAGGGGCTGGAAAAACAACCATTAATATACCTTGAATGACAATTAGGTTAAACTTAATGCAAATTTTCGTTTTTCCTTCCATCATTGCTAATTAAGGCAAAATTTAGTTAGAATTAAGGGTGAGAAAGTGGGTTTTTGCTAAGGCCGCCATTGGTACATATTGAGAGAGTGAATCAAAGTGCAAAGAGAGAGAGAAGTGAGAGTTGAGAAGGAGTCTTGAAAGAGGAATCACAAGTTAAGGCTAATTGAGATCAATGACTCAAAGATTTGTGCACTTTTGGAGCAAGGAATCCAGGTTAGGGGTGTTGAATTCGTATTTTATAGCAAATATAATAATTACATGAATTGCATGAACTGTATAGATATTTTACTGTGTTGTTCTGGACTCTGTTCTGGACTCCGTTCTGAATTTCTGGGAATTTTCCAGAAATCGCCTAGCGGCGTTGAAGGTCTGCCAGGTGACGCATGCCATTGTTTGGAGGTTTCTGCATTTTTGGCAGAAACCGCCTAACGGCAAGAACTGTCTGCCAGGCGACTCATCCTGCATAACCAGTTTTCTGGGTTTTCTATGAACAGTCTCGTGGTGATGAACACTCACCAGGCGACGCAAGTCAAATTTGACTCGATTTTGGGTTTTTCTGTGTTCTGGGTTACTTCTAATCAGTGGAAAATGGGCTTTAATCATGTATGGATTAAAGGGAAGGGATTAATGGTGAAATTATGTGGTGATAAGAGGAAATTGGATGATTTTGGTATGAACTTGTTTTAGAGTTGAGTAATTGGGGATTTTGAATTCAGGGATTGATTGTAGTTGAGTTGGATTAGAAATTGTTCATTTTATGTTAAATTGATCAACCATTATAGTGGGTGGGAGTTTGGCGTGATAAATTGATGAAAGGTGAGAAGGGAAATTTGGGTTTTTAGCAAGTGCAATAGAATCTGGGATTTTTCCCAGAACTGATGCACCGCTTGGTGGGATATAAAGTGTCGTCAAGCGATAGCGCGATCTTAAGAGGAGATTTTGGATTTATGGGTGTGATTGGCTCGAATTGGGTTCAAGAGTAAGTTGTGGGATAGAACGATTATGGGAAAATAGTAAAGAGATAGATGTTGAATAGTTGGGTGCGGGGAATAAGCATAATGAGATGGAAATTAAAAGTACGGAATGGAATATTGGTGATGTAACTAGTGTTAAGGTTTAAATGGTAAAATGTTGCAATGGCGAGATAAGTTCATGATTGGCAGAGTGTTTCTCTTGTTAGTTTAACTTGTAAGCAAGTTGATCATAACTATGAGTGGATAACTATTTGGTACATTAAGGGATAAGGTAGTGGGATATGACAGACCTTGTGAAATGGATGGACTATTTAGGATTATGACAGAAAATAGGTACTCTTGGGGCACTGGAAAATGAGTTTATGAGGTAGTAGCAATTAATTGAATTATATCATTAGATTGGTTTAGGGAAGTGAATTCTTGGGAATTAGTGAATCTTAAAAGAGTAATAGGAACATTGGTGAGAAGCTAGATCGGGGAGAATTGATGCAATTATCCTAGTAGATATCACTGCAAGTTTTGATGCTTAAATTATAGGTTGTAATTTGTTCTGGGTGATTAAAAACCAATACTGCGCCAGTATTGGTGTAGCGCCTGGCAGTATTGTTTGACCATCAGGCGATAGCTACCAAATTAGAGGGATTCCTGGATCACGTTGCGCCTAGCTGCAAGGTTAGAGGCTTTGAAGGTGCCTGGCGGCAAAAGGTGTCTGTAACATCCCGTCAGGATATTACGAATTTTATTAATAAATAAAGAATTTATAAACATTTTCATTTAATAAAACTTCATTTCCCAAAACGCGGGAAATTTAAAACTTTATTTAATTTGTGAATAATCCAAAATTCCATAATGTATAAAACTCAAAAATAATATAAAGCAGCCATAGGGTTTTAAACTGGGATAATAACCAAAATATCTCATGAGAGTTTACAATCTATTTCCAAAACATAATAAATAAAAAGACTCCCATGCTATCCCCACTCTATGTCTAAGACTCACAAGCACCACCTGCATCAAAATCATCTGCTCACATGTACCGCGCACACGATCATCGCCAAACACAAGCATATAGGGTGAGCTTAATAGAATAAGCATACAAAATACATGCATACACATTTATATGAATCACTTATATATTTCATGTAACATGCCACATAAAAATCCCTCTATCGATTTCATCTTCCCTGGCCACAACCAGGTCATTCGTGTTCTACCTCTTTTAGCAATTACCTCAAGGTGACTTGTTGCCATACTTATCGTCCACAACTGATAGAGCACACGTGCAGAAAACCATTGTTGCAGATCATACACCCTTACAGATCAGCACACTCACACCGACAACACTAGCCAACCCGAGCTCAACTTAAGGGTCCCTCGTGTTCATCCGCCATCCTGAGCTCAACTCGAGGGATGTCATTCCGAGCTCAACTCAAGGAATGCCACGTGCTTAACCCCTATCCCGAGCTCAACTCAAGGGATACGTTCCGAGCTCAACTCAAGGAACACCAGCAATCCCACCTTTGAAGCACAACCAAAAGCCTTGTAGATCACGTGTGTAGAATCCAACAACCCACGGCTGCAACATTAAAATCGCATGGCGGGGGACACGTACCATCGGGTGCAGCCGCTTCCAGACCGCTTGGTGGGGGACACGTGCCGTCAGGCGCCAAACGCCTCAAAAATGCCATCGCTACCGACACCGCATGGCGGAACAGCTCCTACCGCCAGGCGCACGCACTCTTAGAGCCCATTGGTCTTACAGATACCGCCTAGCGGAACCACCTCCACCGCCAGGCGAGACTCATAGCAGAAGCCCCCTGTTTCACATCATTTGCCTGGCGCCCTAACCCCACCGCCAAGCGCCATACCAGTATCACCACTTTTACTAGTTTTGCACTGTTCAGCCAAGTTCCACTACTTAGTCTGGTATCCTCATATAACCTAATTGATGAATTCTCTAAATTAGGTATATATGTACGCTTAGACCGTAACCACCATCCTAATATGTATCCACTTGAGATTGCCTAAGTTCCACTTTTCTAAGACTCTATCAATCACTGTAGTCTTAACCTCTATGCTATGCTACGTATCACCCAACATTTAGTACACACTATTTAGCATATGGCTTACCCATTTGTAACTACCCATATTTATACCATTTGTCCAATTTGACAAATCCAATTATCCTTGCAACTTTGACTTTGTGCTAGCATCTCCTTATTATACTAATATCACAGCAGTTGTTACCATAATTAGGTCTTATTTACACTGCATTGTCCACTTTATGGCAATCACACTCGCTCCCCATTCCAATCATAAAATTCACACCTCTAGTTTCTTATAACAGCATCAGAGTCATCATCCAATTACCCTTTCCAACTCCACGATAGCACAAACCATTATTTTCCCCAAGCCGGACTCCTTAGTCGCCCTCACAAAAATGAAAATTTCCAACATTCTAATGTGGTGCCTGTGGCCATTCTCGTGCCGCCAGGCGGTGCCTACGATTCTGGACAACTCCCTAGAATTTCCACACCTGCACTACTCTTTACTTTCAAGATTTTCTCCCCCAATGCAGGTTCCGCTCCCTTTGAGTTATTTAGCAACCCAACAACTCATTAGTCCATTTCAATAACAAAAATTCTTGCAGTAACATCCCGCTAATTGATTCCAAGAGCTAAAATTCTCAAATTATCAACCCTAAAACATCTATCTACTGTTCCATTCAATTTCTCCTTTAATTTCGTGATTATACCAACACTCTGATATCTAAACCATCCTTTAAGGATTCAGTTAACTTTCCCCTCGATCAGAATTAGCCCAAACCCATAAAATACCGAAAACAAAGGAAAAGGTTCGCGTCACCTAGAAAACAAAGTAAAAGGTTCGCGTCGCCTGGCGGTTGATCGGCACCGCCAGGCAGTTCAAGCCAAACCCAGAAAACTGGGTAAATCACCAAGTGTCGCCTGGTGGGCCGAGTAGTGCCGCCAACCGGTTCCATCGCTGGAACCCAAAAAGACCATCAAACAACATAAGCCGCCTGGCGGCTTTGAATGTCCGCCAGGCGGTTTTTGGAAAATTTCCAGAACCTAGAATTCGACGTGATAGTTCAATAATTATACAAGTACAGACCATTCATAAAGCAATTAAGCATCACACACATAATTAGCAAGTTATAGCTCCCCTAACTTGAATTCCTTAGCTTGAACTTTGGCAATTGAATTCTCCCTACTCCAAGGACATCATTTGTCTTCTCTCTATTCAGCGCCAAAATGCCTCACTCAAACCTCACTAAGCTTCAATTTCGTGCTCTATTTTTGAGTGTAATTCCCAGTCTTGCAAAACCCTCTCTATTAACCCAATTTTTCTTTTTAAAGGGTGCCTAAAAGGTAGGTTAATTACCTAAAACGAAAATGAGACTTAATTGCTTGTTAATGACATTCATTATCTCATTATGTCTGTTTTTCAGCCACCTCTAGGCTGCCATATAACTAGGGTTTCCATCAACTTTTCATATTCAAGCCAAAGCCAAAAATACCAAATATAAAGTTTAATTTGGGTTCTCCAAGGTTTGAACCCATAACCATACCAATGATCAAGTCAATGCTAACCATCATGCCAATTCATGTTTCATGCTAACTAATACAATTAAAGCATTATATCATGAGAAACGTGATTAATCATATCATTAAAACAATAATAATTAAATAACACATAAATGGCATTCATAAAACTCGAACCCAAGTCCTCTCACACAATAAAGTACTCTCAACCATTTAAGCTAGTACTTTTCCACGTCATACCAATCAGAATTTAATGCCGTAAAGGCTTTTGCTGCCCGCATTTATTAATTAATTATTTATTTAATTAATTAAATTTTACGGGTCTTACAATGTTCGCCAGGCGGTCTGGAAGCGAGTTTCGCTTGGCGGCTCTAGAGTAGCGTCAGGCGATAATGTAGAGGCAATGTTTGTGATTTATTTACTTTGGATTTGCGTAGTCTATCAAGCTTTGGTGATACCTTAAAGGTCGGCTTATTGGATGTTCCTTGAGTTGTGGCTCGGAAGGTATCCATTGAGTTGTGGCTCGGGATAAATGTTAAACACGTGGCATTCCTTGATTTGTGGCTCGGAATGACATATCTTAAGTTGTGGCTCGGGATGACGGATGAACACAAGGAACTCTTGAGTTGTGGCTCGGGTTGGAGAGTGTTGTCAGTGCGAGTGTGCGAGTTGTGGCTCGTACGGATGGGTTTAGATAGATTGCTCTCCTCAGCATTAAGCTGACAAGTTTGGTAGTCTTGGGACGTTACGAACTATGTTTGTATTGGGAACTTCACCTGGTGTTACGAAGTGTGGTCCGTAGCAGGATTCTCGCATGTGTTCTACAAGTTGTGGCTTGTAGGTGTGGCAGCAAGACATCTTGAGGTATTCATCTAAAGACGTAGAGCATGGATGACGTGGTGGTGGCCATGTTGTGTGGAATCAACGGATAGGAGTTCCTTTGATGTGTGCGTTTAAAATTTTGAACTGTATATACGTATATGTTTTATATTGTTAAGCTTATCCTATCTGCTTGTGTTTGACGATGATCGTGTATTGCATTACACGGGAGTAGAGGATGTTGCATGTGGTTCTGGTGAGGCTTAGCATCGGAGAGGGGCTAGCTGGGAAAAGATTTATGGAGTTATGGATTTCTTTATGTTTTTATAAACAGTGTTTTATCAGACTTGGGTAATGTATTGGAATTTTATAATTTATGAAGTTGAGTTATTTTACGAAGTAATAAAGTTTTGAAATTTCCCACGGTTTTGGGAAATGGAATTATAATAAATGATGTTTAATTGTTTATTTCTATTTTATTTTATTTAAATTGGTAATATCCGACCGGGATGTTACAGTTATTGTATTACTAATGGAAATAACCTAATTGCAATAAATTTTCCAAAATAGGGACCAAATTGAGACAAATAAAAAAAAGGAGATTGATTTGAGATTTCTTTACAAAAATGGAGACTAATGAAATGATTTAACCTTAGTAATTTAAACTTGGATGGGGATGGACGAGGACGGGTATTAGGAAGGGTATAGGGATAGGGACATGGCAAATATGAAGATACCCATCCCTATCCTTGTACCCAATTAAAAAAATCAGGTATTACCCATACTCATACCCGTACCTAGTCAATGCGGGGATTCCTTGTCAAAACGGGGATGATTTTGAATAATACCCACGAGGAGCAGTTTATTTGTCATCCCTAAGCATCACCCTCTTTATTTATAGACTTATTTAGTAATTTGGTCTTTTTATTGATTGTTTTGGTCTTTATGTTTGTTTTTTACTCAACTGGTATTTTTGTAAAAGGAGTTAATGTGGTCCCTTCCATTAAATTGATCTAAACAATGTTTGGAAGTACCACGTGTCAAAAACTAGGTATGTCACATGTCAAAATTTAGACCATCTTCTATCTTAAACTACTGTGATTTTAAGACATGACATCTTCTAAGTAAAAGATGACCCAACTTGATATGACAAACCTAGATTTTGACATGTAACACTCCCGATCCGCATTAATGCATATTTAACATAAAGAGTCATGTGAAGATTTTTTTTATCTTAAAAAAAACATGTACTCAATTGAATGTTTTTAAAATAAAATTTTGAAACAAATAAAAGTTTAAAAATAAATATGAAATTATTAAGTCTTATTTATTTGAAAAACTCGACAAATCCCTTACAGAAACATGAATTCATTTTTATGCTCTACTCAAATTCCGCCACACATTTAAAAGAATCTCTTTAATCCAACAAATAGTAGAAAGTATATAACCAACTCCCATATTGATGAATACATATATGAAATAAAGAACAAAAACACAACACTTCAAGAGAGACAACATAAACTATAAAGAAATGTTACTCTGATAAATAAATAATTAATTTCTTTATTTTGTATTTGCTAAATTCGTAATATATAATATTAATTATTTACTGTTTGAAATGCTAGGTTTTATCCAATTTTCTTCAAATGTATTCGTGTCCCATTCAAATTTTAGACGTCAGTGTGGACAAAAATGAGCTTGGTCAGCAACTTAAAAAAGTAATCAAAATTCATTTTAAAAAAGTCAAAGTGACATGGGTTGTGTCAAAACTGTGTCCAAATTGTGTTCAAATATCATTTTCAATAGAAATAATATTTTCCTATATAGAAAAAGAACTAAAGGTGGTTTGTGATTTTGCTGAGGCGAGGTGGTACCCACCCCAAAACCATGACGCCCTTCACTCTAGCCTCTAGCTCTATGGGCGCGCTTCTTAAAAACATGGTACGATTTACCTCCATGCCTACATTATATAATCATTTGCAGCATTAAAATTTTTCCATGTACTGATCCTGTGCGAGCATGTGTTGGTCGTGGCTATCGGAGTTTGATGATGTCGCTCCCATGAATAAGAAACATAACTTAGAGGAGATTCCGGAAGAATCAGAACTTGGAATCGATGGTGATGCCACTCCGGAGCTTCAAGAAGCGTGCATTGGCTTGGAAAAGGAATTGGAAGTTCTGAGAATGGGCATGGACGTGGGAATTTGTGCCCTCTGCCTTGGTTTCTGTTATGCGCTTTCGCCCTCCGCAAAGCTTTTTCCGCGTCTAACTTCTTCCTTCTTCAGACTAAATCACCTTCTGTGAATTATGTACTGTTACTGTTAAATGTTATTTTGATTTAGGTTTTATTCGGTAGAAATACCAAAAAAGAATTATATAAAAATTGTACCGGATTCGATTTAACCCATATTTAAAAATGTTATCGTCCAACGCAAATTGAACTCGCAAGTTCGACTAGGTTGAGGGAGTTTAGCCCATTTTAAGAGTTCTTTCACTATTTCATTTACTAAATTTATAAAATAAACTTGTATTAATTAATTCCTATGCTGTGTTCAAGAAATGCTTCACATTCAAAAATTTTAAATAATGAATTTTTATGTTCCTCTTTTTTTCTTTTTCTACCAGTGCTATCTTTCAATCCTACACTTCACAATGAAGTTCCTTATGTTTCACACCACATAGTTGCGGTCCATTTTTTTTAGGTTTAAATAGTCTTTTGGTCCTAGTTTTGGTCGACTTTTTTCACTTTGGTCCTACTTTTTAAATTGTTTTCAATTTGGTTCTATTTTTCGTTATATTTTTTCAATCAACTCCTTTTCGTTAACTCCGTCCAAATCATTAACGGATGTGAACAGTAACTGCCACGTGTCATCTTGTGATTTTTTTGATTTTTTTTTAATTTTTTTAATTTTTTTTTAATTTTTTTTAATTTTTTTTAATTTTTTTTAATTTTTTTTAATTTTTTTTTAATTTTTTTTATTTAAAAAAAATGTACACGTGTCAAGTTTATATTATGCCACGTGTCAGAATTAGATTTTTGTATTCAA
>Ga0214545_1007663_pt1 | contig 17867 bp, 9 predicted proteins | sample CNSS4metaG_FD_160064 | JGI IMG/M metagenome (GOLD analysis project Ga0214545, IMG submission 160064) | Root nodule microbial communities from cowpea collected in UCLA plant growth center, Los Angeles, California, USA - CNSS4 | ecosystem: Host-associated > Plants > Roots > Nodule | place: USA...
AACTTAGGGAATCAAAAATAGCAAACACAAATGAAAGGGATGAAGGATTAGTGAACTTCCTTTCTAAACATGCTTAGTCTTCTTAAGCATTTGCCTCCATCCTTGGTTGGGGTCAATCCTTCATCAACTCCAAACCTTCCAATTGAGTATATCCCTTTGCATCCAAGCATGTCTTGAATTGGTCAATGGCTCCATTGGACCTGTATTTGATCTTGTAAACCCAACGACATCCTATATCAATTTTGTTTGCGAGAAGTTTAGTTAGGATCCAGGTGTTGTTGTCATCGAGGGCCTATAAGTCATAATCATGGCTTTGATCCATTGAGTATGTTTAGAGGCTTCTTTGTAGTTGTGTGGTTCAATAGCAACAATGATGGACATAACAACATGTTTATAATCATTAGAAAAACTGACGTAAGACACCTACTTGTGTATGGGATAATAGGTGGCAAAGTTGGTTTGGAAATCATTGAGATAACCAGGGTTTTTTAGGCACAACTAGGATTCCTGAGTTGATTGTTATTAGGGGAATCTACTATGTTGTGATTATTATAAACAACATCGGAGGTAGGAATATCAAATTGAGTGTTATAAAAGTGGCATGAATGACAACAAAACACTACAAATTTGTTGGAAGACTAGCTTGAAAAATCAAGGCATGAACAACATTTGACAAATGTTGATGTTTTCTCTCTACGATACCATTATGTTTTGGTGCTTCAACACAAGTGGTTTGGTGTGTAATGCCTTCAAAAGCATAGAAATCAATCATAGAAAATTCAACCCATTATCGGTGCAAGTCTTTTAATTCTAGTTTCAAACAGGTTTTCAATGTAGGTGACAAAATCCATGATGTGTTTTCTGACAATAGATTTGTTAGGCATAACGACATATATGTGGTCCATGTAAAACATGAAAAAATATTTGTAACCTCTCATAGATAAAACATTGCAAGGGCCCTAAATATCCATGTGAAAAATAAAATAAAATGTTTTATTAAACTAGTTTTAATATGACAAAAAGGTAGTTTTTTTTGCTTGGCACAAAGGCAAGTATCATAAGCATGAGTATGATTGTTAGTAACATATGAATATTTTGCTTTTAAAGCATGCAATTTGTCATCAGATGGGTTTCCCATTATGATATTCCATAGTTACAATTCTCAACAGAGTTGTTCTGACATGTCCCAAGTCTGTCCGACAGACTCGTTAGGAATAGGGATGGCAACAGGGCGGGACATGGACGAGTTTCACTATCCCATACTCATCCCTATAAAAAAGATTCATCCTCATCCCCATACCCAAATCCAATGGGTATCACTTTTGTCTCATCCCCATTCCCACCGTGTAACATGTATAATCTCGTACCCATATCCGTACCCGTTTTCTTACTACTTCAATATTAATTTTAATTAATTTTTATAAAATAATAAAAAATTACGGTAAATGAAACATAATATTATCAAATATTCAATATTAGGAAGATGATTTTTTCTTCGATATCAAATACTTTGAAATAAATTATAATTGTTTACATTTTAGATTAGAATACCAAGTAAAATTTCATGAGAACCAAAACATTTATTAAATTTGCAAACATTAAAACATAGTTGATAAAATTTAAAAATATTTTTAAAAAAATGTAAAAGGAAAACAAATATTCAAATTAAAATATATTTTAAATGTTTGTGTTACTTCAATTTTTTAAATTCTAATGAATCTCTTTTTTATACACTAATAAAAAGTTATAATACATCACTTGATCAAAATGACACAAAGAACAAATAATAAACATAATAATAAAATTTTAGCATAGATGTTGTACCTTTTGAACTCCAATATATGTTGGATGATGATAAAAAAATATTCATGACAATTATATTAAATTTTTATATTACAGTAAATAAAAGTTGTTTATACAATTATAGTGAAAATATTACAGTATAATTGATAATGAGTTAGAAAATAAAAAATAATTGGATAAAATATATCGAAATAATATTTTACATAATGAAAATAAACAATAAATAAAAATATTAAAAATTTAATAAATGTGTGTCTTATAAACAATTAGAGAAACTATTGAAAAAATCGTACAAAGGAAAACAAATGTATAATTAAGGGTATGATAAGATGAAAAATACCTTAGAGATCTAAAAAAACTTTTCAAATATCAACATATATACTTAATGGTTAAGAAATAACAAAAAATATTTTAGCAAAACAAAAAAGTTCTTTAAATGAAACAAAAATTAATAATAATAAGTAAAGATTTTTTTTATATTACCTAGTAAATGAAAGGTTTATGCTATTAAACATTCTCATGTGAAAGGAAAATATACAATAAATAAAAATATTAAAAAAAATAGAAATATTCAAATGTGACACATAAAAAATGTTTAATTTACATACATCATTGTAACATAATTACATAAAGGTTATGATAAGATGAAAAATATATTAGAGATACGAATGAGTTTCATGACAAACTAAATAATTAGAAGAAATAAAAGATAGAAAGTATACCCATACCCCAATTGAAAAATATATTAGAGATACGAATGAGTTTTATGACAGTTTTGTCTTTAAAAGGTGTTTCAGAAGGTGGAGGGAGGAAAAAGTATTTAAATTGCGCTTGACCGCGACTCCTAAGCGATGTGAGACTTATTGGGTATACCGAAACAAGAGCAATTTGAAAAAGCACGAGCATTGTTTTTTATGACAACATTAGAGTAAAAAACATACAAGCCAACTTTTACACTAATTGAATCAATCTTTTCTTTGGTGTGATTGTCCTGTATAGTGCATGAATTAAAGGATAAAGTTAGTGTACATTGAAGAGAAATTGTGATATGGAAATAAAAATTAGATTGAAAGAGAATTGTGGAACATATACAACATTGCCATTTGGTAGATTGATGCAAAATTGTTTGATACAATTATATGTAATGAAATTATCAAGAGAAATACATACATGATCAGTAGCACCCGAATCAAGAATCCATAGATTTTTAAAATTCTTTGAATTAAAAATAGGTTGGACATTACCAATATGAGAGTGACTGGTTGAGACATATCCAATATGATTAATTTGAGACTAATAATTGTCAATTGTGATTTGTTTGAAGAGATCCAAAAGCAAGTTCAATGATTATCTAAAAGAGATGGATGCAAGATAGCATGAACTTGTGTGTTATGTCAATTATCATTTTTTTTCTGCAAAATGATGGTTGTTGGCACATGAACCCATGTTGTATAAGCAACTGATTTCGAGACTTGATGACTTGCTTAATGAGTTAGATGGATCTTGTATATTCTCCAAAACTAAATTGAAAAAATGTGTATACTAAAATATAAATCAAAGATGGATATTAATGAAAAAACACTTTCAAGATAAAGTTTGGATTGTATAAATTGTTGATCTTGCCCTTTAACTTAACTAATACTCCAATCACATTCATGAGACAAACCACTACTAGAAAAAAGACTTTTAACATCAAGTACTTTTAACATTCTACATCACTCAAAGACTCGATGTAGATGTCATCGATGTAAAAAGTGAGCAACTTGTTACATCGAATTATCATCGATATAAAGTGAGTATCATAACATCGAGGTATATATCCTTTAAAATTGCACAATAAAGATTTAATATTTATTAGGAGATCTTTCTATATCAATTAAATTTGGAACCGATGTAGAAAGATACATATAACATTAGTTATGTGAAGGATTCCATGTTATATATGTCTTTCAACATCAATCAAAGTTTAAATCAATGTAATATGTGATTTATATTTTAGCAAAGTTACTTGCATTATATACGTTTCATAATTTATAATTGGAACCAATTTGAACCAGCTATAAGAAATATATTTTGCCAGTAAAATAAATGTTAATATTCGATCAACAAATAAAAATTTACTAATTAAAATATATAAAGGAAAACTAAATACTAAAATTTATGATTTAATATAAATATAAAATAAATAATTAAGTATTATAATTATTACTTGTTTTGAAGTGCTGATACAACAATAATGGTGGCAACAACTCCTTGTTGGTGGTGGGTGCAATCAAACTTAGAGGGACGGGGGTGGTTGTGACAGAACTTATGTAATTTGTGGTACAATAACTTGGAGGCAACAATGTGATGAAAATAAGTTCTTAAATATAGTGACCACATATAAATTGCAAGTGGGAGTTGCAATGATATAGTATATAAGAAGTGAGGAAGTGTGGGAAGAGAGACAAGGAGAAAATGACAATGAAAAGAAAATGGAGTGTGTCATAATAATGAGATATATTACATTGGATGATGTTTTAGAACTATTGTAATATGTGACATATTACATTGGTTGTTTTATAACTAATATAGTATGTGACATATTATATTGTTGTGTTATAGCTAATATGTAGTACGTGACATGTTATGTTGATTGTTAAATGAATAGATTTAATATGGACATTAATCATTGATTTTAAAGTAGCTGATGTAATATTTAAAATATAATATATTATGTTAAATTAGATTAATTCTAAAGCAAGTGATTAATATGTGGCATCATCAATACTAAAAGAATTCATATTTCCTGCGAATTTTGTTTTGAAACTTTTTTCACAGGAAATACTTACAAATTTTGTTATGAAAAAAATATTTGCAAGAAATTGCTACCAATTATTTTGCAAAATATTTTGTATAAAACACTTTTCGCAACAAAAATTGTAGGAAATACTTGCGAATTTTATAATTTTGCAGGAAAAAATTATCCACGAATGAATTATCTGCCAATTGAAATTTTTAGTAAAAATTGCAAAAAAAACTCATTTTTTGCAATTTTTTTAATAAATTTGCAAGAAAAATCTCATTTAATATGAAAAATTTTAGTAGTGCATACTTACAAAATTATCACCTTACTTTATTTTACGTTGTTTTATGGAAAATTAATGTGTTATGCATTATGTAACATCATGTTTTCAACTTGTTATGCATAATGTGTTTTCTCTTTACATTGTTAAGTTGGTAGTATATTTTGGTGACATTTGAATATAAAACTTGACTATGGACGAATATATAGATCATATTAGGTGTGTGCTTGAACCCTTGGAAAATAAAACTTGTATGCTAATAAGGAAAAAAGAATCTTTAGGATGCATAAAAAATGTGGAAATTGACCAATTTCTAAAAAATAGCAAAGTTAAGATTTCTATGGAATAACTTATTTCTATGCATATTTTTGTGTGTGAAAATGTTAATATAATTGTTGCACCTTTTAATGAAAAAAAAAAGAAGGATGTGATTTTTAATTGGATAAAGAATCAAGAAAAATCTCTTCAAAAGTAAAAGAAAAATCTGGTGAGTTAACTCGACTCACCACAAGTTTGAGTAATATTGAATTGAACTCAACTTACTTAATATGAGAGTTAAGTGAGTTTAAGCCAAATTCCAGGGTTTAAGCCAAGTTGGTGGTGGATTACCACCAACAACCCTTTATCACCTTTTTATTTTTTCATAACTTTCTTTATTATAATTATTTACTAAAATTTTTAAACTAAAATATTGTTCAATAATATTTTAATAATTTGGATGCTTAATTTATTTATTTCTCTAATTATATAGGTTAACACTTAATTAGATAAATACTTTGATTGTATTGCTTTAAATATATGAACCAAGTCATTGATAATACCTTAATAAATATATAAAATAAATTAAGAGAGCAAAATATTCTTAAATAGATTAATCCACCAAATGGTAACGAAATCAAATCTAATTACAAGATTTATAACTAATTAAAATGTAAGTTAAATGAATATTTATTTCACTCAACTCGGTGTGAGTTAACACATGTGAGTCAAATTACTCACTTTAACACCTTTACAATAAAGGATAAAACAATTTATAAATTAAACTTCATGTTACTTTTATTTTCCTTTAACAAACATTATAAATTATACCCATATCATGTTTTTTCATTTACAATATCATGTTTTAACTACACATACAAAATTACTCCACTGGTTCTACCTCAAGTTTAATTTACATCTTATTTTATCACCATATATATATATATATATATATTAAACATTTATTTAAGTCTTTATTTTGATCTTCAGAGTTTGATGTTGACTTAATTAGGATGCGAATTTATGAAATTTAAATGGTCATATTACAATATGAAATATTAGGATCATATAATTACAGTGTAGAATATTATGAACGAAGAAATTGTGAAAATATGAAAGATATAAGATATGTGATATATATATATATATATATATTTTTTTTTTTTTTTAACATATTATATATATATATATATATTATATATATATATATATTCAAATGACTTTTTTGATTGTTTTAGAAAATAAATCCGAAAATTTTCTTTTTTTAAATGTTAATTTAGACAGGATGCATTCTTAAATGAACGCGAACCTAAGAAAATGTTTAATATATATATATATATATATATATATATATATATATATATATATATATATATATTCTTAATTTTAAAAAACATGGATACTCTTTTTCCCTAAAGAAGAAAGCTATATATTTGTATTCCTATGCATGTTCCAACGGATAGAGGAGGAAGAAGCAAAGGCGAGTGAAGAATGGACATTCCTGCCCTAAAATCCCTTAACATTCCAACCCCATTTCACTTTCCATCATCTAAATTTTCTCCCTTTTCTCAATTCACTTTCTTTCACTTCAAACCTTTTCTCACTTCTTCCTCAAGTCGGTCCTTCCCCCATTGCTCTCTCAGTAATTTCACATTTCTCACTCTTTCGCTATTTTTATCTGTGGGTAATTTGCTTTTTGTTATTCCAAAGTTGATTTTGTTCTTGTGTTACAGATGGGTCAGCTAAAATCGTAACCAAGGAAGGTGCTTTGCCTCGCGGCGTTGGAGAGGCTGTGAATGAAGCATCATGTTCCAAGTTTCTTCAGGTTGTGCTCGTGTCCCCTCAGGTAACAACAACAACATTCCCTTCAACTAGTTTTCTTTGTACTCAAATTATTATGATTTGTTTTGTTTCTTGCGTAACTTTTCTTTTTTGTTAGTTTTTGAATTTTTTAGATACGGTACTAACTGAAACATTAAGTTAGTCCCAAAACTTTATAAAAAATTAAATAGAATTAAACCTGATGATATTTATCTGTAACTGTTTATGCAAGTTCGTTTTGTTATGAAGCAACCTTTGCTGCCAGTATTGGGTACTTAATCGGTCAGTCCATTTTGCACGAAGAAGAGATTGCAGAATAGAAGAGATGAAGCTTCAAGAATAAACATAATGTCATGCAGATTATTTAATTGAAGTCATTAGTCAATCCTTAGAATTTGGATGTGAACTTTAAGTCAACCTTACAAAACTTATAAGTGAGAAATTCTTTAGTTTGGCCATATCACGAGTCGATCAAACACTATGGTGTTAAAGATTAGACATCTCAGACATGAAATATTATGGGTGGTTTTTATTGTGCCCAATACCGGATAATCAATAGACTTAACAATAATTGTAAAGATAAACTTTGATATCATCTTAGAATTTGAGTTTGAACTTAATTTAACCTTACAAAATCAAATAATTAGGTAAGAATGCACTTGTATACTTTAGTTTGACTATCATTTATGTTGTCAATGATTTCGTAATGTTCAATAGCCTTCTAGTTTAACCTTACAACGACTTACAAGTTGATTACTACTCTGTTGTTGAATTATTAATTAAATAATATTTGAGTTCTAAGAGATTAGTTTTTTTCTTTTATTTGAATAAAATTTTATTTGTCAAACCTGTCACCGCATCTGATAGAACTCATGGTTCCAAGACTATGTTAATACTACATGAGACCATCAACCTGAGACTGCTAGGCCAAAGATTCAGACTTATAACTCTACGAGGTGCAAGTCCCAGCCACTAGGGCAATTGGGACGGAGTATGCTTCCCTTTCATCATTACCTAGACTTGAAAGAATTAATATGAAAGAAAGATTTTTATTCAATTGATTCATTTGAAACAGTACATCTATATAGAAAACTCTAACCTTAAAGTAATAATTACAAAGAGATCTCTATAATCTTCTAACAACTTCTATTAACTTCTATTAATGCATTTAATATTCTACCAACTTCTAGTAATGCATTTAATGTCCTGTTTACAACACCTAGGTTGTTGGTTACAATGAGAATGCATTACAAAAGTGGTGGTTGCATATGAGGGAGGTTAGGCTAGCTAATCTGGCTATACTTAGGCATGAGAAGACACATCTTCAAGGAGAGGAAGCATTGCTATACTATCTTTGTTAATCAGTTTTGGATAATTTCAATACTGCGGATATTTTGCTGGGCAGTGGGGTTATAGTGAGAGAGTATGGGAATAACTATCTGGTATATAGTTATTTTGTTGGATAGATGGTGCTTAAAGTTAGGATACAAACGAAAAAAAGGATAAAAATATCAGTATTATTGAATCAGATGGTGTTTAAGTTCAAACAGAGTAGAAACTCCTCCCAAGAAAGATTTTTCCTAACTTTAAGCAACATCTGATTCAATAATACTGATATTTTTAATGCATCTTTTCTCTTGTATCCTAACACCACCTATATATTACAAAACTGGTTTATGACAATTTCCTGCTAATTCCCCCGACAATGGCTCATATCAAAAGAATTAAGAAAATAATGATCTAACTATGCATTTGCCAGTCACTGATCTGTGATAATTTACGTAATTTTTCAATTTAATATATTTGTTGAGAATATTGTAATAAGGAAATGGATAGATATTAACTTCAAAATGATAATGATGATGAAAAAACAAAATGGTTATTGTTGGACTGGAACAAGTGTTTTGCAATTTAAATTGAAAGATATTAAAGTTCAAATCACTTTAAAGAAGTAAGGAATTAAAGCTCTAAATATTAAAATTGGCCTCGATAAATCTTGTTTTAGCTAAGAGTTATAATTAAATTATAATTTTAATTACTGAAAGATGTTCTGGGATTTATTTTGTCCTTGGTAGATTCCAGGAAACACAGGGTGCATTGCTAGAACATGTGCAGCATCAAATGTTGGATTACACTTAGTTGGGGTGAGTTTTACTCTCTATATCTGAATATTTTTTATATTTGATGACAAGATTGTCATCTATTTCTTGTGTTGCAAAATACTAATGATAGGCTCTGCATTCAGCCATTAGGATTTCAGGTGGATGATACTAAACTTAAGCGAGCTGGATTGGATTACTGGCCGTATCCATGGATATATATATGCTTATTGAATTTTGATTTTTTTCCTCACTTGCATCTCTCCAATACTAGACCAACACTTCTACCATACAGGGTTGTATGTAATTGTCTATCATTATTTATTATGAATGCCTGACTCTGGATTTTAAGTCCTATAAAGCTTTGATTTGATGGGGTGACGTGTGTTGCTTTTCTAGTATAACGCATCTAGTAATTTTAACTGATCTAATATTGTTTTGTCCAAAATGAAAATAAAAACTGCTACGAAATTGATATAATTGCTTTGCTGCTTTTTTATTTGTTTTCCATTATTAACATTTAATGCAGATATGTGGTTGTTAAAGTTCATAATTCTTGGGCAGATTTTCGTGACTATTTTAGGCAACAGGTAATTGCCATTCAGATAAGTTCAGTATATCATCATCTCCTTTGACTCCTCATGTGACATGTTTCCATCATTTGGCACAGGAGGGTGAAAAGCGGTTGCTAGCTTTTACAAAGAGGGGAACACAAATTCATTCTGTGAGTTGCCCACAATAGCATAGTTCCTTTAATTACAGCGTTTATCCTGTTGATGCTCGATGTTTGTAATGCCATTACATCTCCGAAGGTCTTCTTATAATGAATTTCTTCTTTTATCCTTAAATTAAAGTTTGAAGATTTTGTTTTCAATCCTCAGTAGTTTCTCTTATAGCATTGAAGCACACAAAATACAAATTTGGAATCCCCATAGCATCCTTCCTACTCTACATTGTCTACAACTAATAGGAAACATGGGAACAGAATCATGGTATTTCCATTTATGAGGAGATAATGAATGTCAGTGAAGACTGATACTAACATGTAATTAGGTTTTAGTTATAAATAGATCTACACTGCATCCTGAAGTTATTGGTGAAGGTATTTTACTATGTCAGAGCATGTTATAATGAAGTGTTCTTCCAACCAACCCCCTCCCTCCCCCCTATAAAAAAAAAAGAGAAAGAATTGAGCATTATGTACAGATGAAGTAAATGTAAAGCTCTTTACATGGAGATGCAGTATTCTAAGTTTTCCAAAATCTGTTAAGGGTATGATCTGACTCAACATTTGCTTCCCGGATTAAATGACAGCTTAGCATAGATCTGGGGTACAATTGTCAAGTGGAACCAGGTCTTGGATATGACTTTCTCACTTACCTATGACGTGGTTTATGAGAGTGGATCATTTGGGGTCTGGTAGGAAGTAGGAGGTATTTTCATATTAGATTGATTTTAACTGAAAAGCCAACTGATCCATTCTAAAATTCTAATCGCTTTTCTGTTAATATAATATAAGCTGCTTTATTCAAAATGTAAAACCACAATCCAGTCCTATTTAAATTGGTCTGCTTTATAAAAAAATTTCCCTTTCTTTTCTTTTACACCATTCCAAGTCTAAACTAATTTATGAAATACACTAACTATAGGTTCAAACGAATTAATGCTATTACATCAAAATACAGTCAAGTTCTTAATAGCTAAAGTCTAAATATAGTTTCAAATAAATTGCCAATCTTACAATTAGTCTAAATCCAAGAGGGAATTAATTTTGACTGGAGGAACACTAGCAAAGTTCTTGCATAGTATAGATAATCTATCAATTTTATGTGTTATATATTATTGATCTGTATCTGAAAACCAATCAAATCCAGTTTTTTCTCTTTTCTTTTTCTTTGTGTGTTTAGTATTTGCATAGGCATTAACCAGTAGCCTTCACATTAGGGTCCGTTAGTTTTACTTTCTTTTCTTTATGGTGTTTTAGTAATGCTTATTTAGTTTTCAGTTTTTCAATTCTATACCTTCTGGTTTTTGGGTTCTTCTTTTTACGGTTTTGGACATCTCATGAAGCAAAGATTAATTATCATGTGAAAGTAGTGTGTGCCTTAGCATCCATAAAGCAATATAAGAAAACTGTAAACATGCCTATAATTGTGGTTCCTTCTCACTGTGCAGGAATTTTCCTACAGAAAAGGTGACTATCTTTTGTTTGGTTCTGAAACGAGTGGCTTGCCTCCTGAAGCCTTGTTAGACTGCAAAACTGAACCATTTGGTGGAGGGACTGTCAAAATCCCAATGGTTGAGACTTATGTCAGATGTTTGAATCTGTCTGTAAGTGTTGGCATAGCTTTGTATGAAGCTTCCAGACAACTAAACTACGAGTCACTTCAGGTACCTTCAGAAAGCCATGTTGATACTACTGAGGAGGAATCATTTATTGCTGAAGACATTTTTGCTTGAATATCATAAATATTTTATTCTACACAAGGGGGTAGGAAAATGTCTGTTTCACTCACTAGATTTTGAGGAGGAATCATTTATTGCTGAAGACATTTTCCTGGTTAATTGAGATTGAAAATGTCTGTTTCACTCACTAGATTTTGTAGAGATTATGTATGAAAATTGTTTTGTACCAATCCACATGTAATATCATTGTAATGAATAGTTGTGCCATTTATTGTGGAGGATTAATTTAACATTTCATCGAATCAGTGGAATATTGGAAAGAGGAAGAATAAAGAATCAGCTTTTTACCTTTTCATTTTGTCCATTTGTCTGCATGAGCAATTTCATTAACTTATATGGAATCTTATTTATACATAGATTGTGATTTTTGTGAGATTGTACACGATGCCTGGTTTTTCACTCTACATGTGTTGACTATTTGGAAAACATTTCATTCACCCTCCTTATCAGTGAAGTTCTCCCTTATATTGGATCCATTTGAACATCAACCAAACAATCTAGGTTTTCAAAAAATAGAAAAGTGGTTCAATGAGAATGAGAATATTTAAGTTGGAAAGTTTTATTACTTTAAATTATAAAATTCAAGAGTAGTTATTAAGAACATAAGAGGTTTCTCAATAAATGAATCAAAATCTTTAAACAAACAAAAAAAATCACTATTTATACAATCAATTTGAGATTATTATAGTTAGGGTCTTTCTTCCTACACCCCAAGCATTTCTTCTGCACTTCCAAAATTTCTTTAAATTTCCAAAAACCCCTTTGACCATTTAAGGAAATCCACGGACATTACACCTCCAAAATTATTTTCGGATGTTGACTTCCATAAGTCAAAATATATGACTTTCGGAAGTCAAAATATATCACTGGAAGTTGACTTTCGAAAATCAAAATATATTACTGGAAGTCAAAATATAACACCGGAAGTCGACTTTCGGAAGTCAAAATATATCACTGGAAGTCGACTTCCGAAAGTCAAAATGTATCACGGAAGTCAAAAATTATTACCGGAAGTCGACTTCCAGAAGTAAAAAAACATTAATTTAAAATATTTAAAATAGAATTAATTTTTTGACTTTCGGTAATGTTTTTTGACTTCTGGAAGTTGACTTTCGATAATAATTTTTGACTTCCGGAAGTCGACTTCCGGTGATACATTTTGACTTTCGGAAGTCGACTTCCGGTGATATATTTTGACTTCTGAAAGTCGACTTCGGTGATATATTTTAACTTCCAGAAGTCGACTTCCGGTAATATATTTTGACTTTCGGAAGTCGATTTCTGGTGATATATTTTGACTTTCAGAAGTCATATATTTTGACTTCTGAAAGTCAACATAACTTTGGGGATGTGGTGTCCGTGAGTTTCCTTAAATGGTCAAAAGGTTTTTTAAGAATTTAAAAAAATTTTAGAGGTATCGAATAAATTTTGAAAATGCAGTAAGAAAAACCCTTATAGTTATTACCAATAATAAGCCAAATAAAGACATAATAAAGGTGCAACTAAAAAAGTAAAAGCAAACATAAAAGCTCAAACAAAGGTCCAATCTATTACATTTACAATGATAAAAAGATAATAGAAAAGCTTAGCATAGACTTTATTTAAAAGTATAAAGACAGATCTTTAATTGAGAAAAAAATAAATGAAACGAATTTCCTTCTAAACTAAAATTAACTCAAGAAAAGATAGGAAGTTATGTAAGAGATTTTTTACAAATTAATTTTAGTTTACAGTGAGTTTTATCTTATTTTTTTCTTATAAGAGTCCTTTTTCGGTTTGTCCAAACTAGAAATGATAACAAATAATGCCTACCCGCTATCTATTCTGTAATAGAAAATCCGATTCATTACTTATTTTGCTACTCGTCGGATTTCATTTAAAGAATACCCATAAAATTTTCACAATTTACAAATAATCATAGATATCCATAAATATTTCAAAATAAATTATTTTATAAATTTTTAAAATGAAATTATAAAAAAATATAAAATATAATACGAATTAATTAAATTAAATATAAATTTAATTTAATTTTAATTAAATTTAACATAATAAATATAAATAAAAATTAATTTTTAATTTTTAATTTTTTATAAATAATAAATATCCACACTCAATGGTTTATAAACAGATATTAAATTACTTATTTAAAATATCCGCTTACTACTTATAACAAATTTCGTAAATATACAAAAGTTTTAAAGCTGTCTGCTCATTCCTCTTTAACTTGTATATTGCATTAAATGTCTTAATGGTTTGTCGAAATTACATCACGGACCTGTGAACTTTTTCATAAACTTCTTTAAGGACAAAAATAACAAGAAAAGATAGAATTAGAAAATTAGTTTATGTATGAATTAATTTATATAAGTTCTTTTATAAATTTCACTAACTTTTTTTTTAATTTATTAGATAGTTTTAGTTTGCAGAAAAATCAATTTTATTTTCCCCTCTTGAAAGATTTATGGAGAAACTCGTCAAAATAAATCTTATACCCTAAAAGAAACGTTATTATAAATGTTAAAAAACTACAAAGGTTTATACACTTAAGAAACCATAAGAATATAAGTGTAACATTATTTTACATATATTATTACTAGTGTAAATTATTCTACACAGATACCCAACAGAACTAATCACCATATTATATTAATTACTAGATGGTAAGTTAAAGTGGTAAGGTTTTATTATATATATATACGTAGATATTTATATTAACAATACGAACGAATTAAACTCATAAATATATGTTAGTTAGTGCATTTGGTGATGAATAAATTAAATTGATGCCAAAATGGTCATAAAGAAAAATCTAAAAACTCACTATCATCAATCATTTCAATGCACCGGCTCTTTTCTGCCACCCTGAGATCTCATGTTCTTTCAACATGGAGTGGGTGTCTTGCACATGAAAACTTTAAAAGATGTCCAAAACACAAGGACTCTGCCCCCAAATGACCCAAAAAAAAAATAAAAATTAATAAGCCAAGTTTAGTTTAGGTATGCATTAAAAATCTGATTTTCAAAGAAGTTAATAAAGTATTTCTTTTATAAATTAGTTGATGCAATAATATTAATAAAAGAAGGTTATTGAGATATTTGTCCAAACAAATATTTGTATTTAGTTTTCGTCAAACAAGGGCTTGTGGGTTCATCATTAACAATATTGTATCGATTATTCCAAAGGGAAATGAGTTTAAATTAACTCATGTTAATGAAATTATGTTTGATGAAAGATTTTGGGTCCCATTGCCAGAGTAATGGAAGTAATGATGATAGTGCTATTTTGGACCCTTCGTCTTGTCAACATAAATATGCCTTGTCGGAACACTCACTTTTCTAATATACAAAGTTTGAATATTGATAATAAGTGAAGAAAATTACTGTTATGATCCCAATCCCATGTTTTTCGTTATGGTTCTCCGGTACTTCTTAGTTCATCTTTAATGTTATGATTGGGTTTGAAGTAGAATATATAAATAAACTATGAAATAATATAAGTTGAAGAAGTTTTTGTAAAGTGTATTTTATAGGGTCGATCTCAACGTGATCTTTTTATTCTGACTCGATAAAGATATGTCATGGGACAATGTGACTTTTTAGGATTTGGGCCAACCTAAGATAGGTAGAAGGCTGACCTCGAGGAAGGATATGGATCGACCTTGAACCAATATCGATGAAGGATATAGACCAATCTTAGACCGATATTGAGGAAGGATATGGACTGATCTTGGACCAACCTTGAGGAAGAATATGAGCGACGTTGTTCCGATTATTTGTTTTAGAGATCTTTAAACATGTAAATCGTTAATTCTCTACCCACTAGCTAGTCATGTTGTCAGTTGCAACACGAATCCACCCATTCCCAAATTTTAAGGGGAGGTGGGAATTCAAGATGTGAACAACACTTTTCTTGCCTATAAATGCAAATGTCTCTCCCAAAGAGGGGACAAACTTTTTCTTGGTTAATATCGCACTTAGTTATAAAGTCATAATTTATCTTCTGCTCCCCCAATTGACAAGCTGATTTAGTTATGGGAAGCTCTCCTAATTAAGGATGTCAAAATGGGCTGACCCGTCCCGATTAGACCCGTTTCGCTTCTAACCCTTCAAAATCGGGTCAGGCCAGGCCAGTTCGACATCAGAAAACGAGTCTAAAAGTTGAACCCCTCCCGTTACTGGACTGATCGGCGGGCTGATGGGCTATCCTACCGTTTCTTTGTCTCTCCTCGTCTGCCACTCATCATTTTGAGTCTATGTTTCTTCTTCTAGATCTTCAACCTTTTCTTTCTCCATCATGTTCCCCCTCTATACTCACAGAAAAATCAAGACGCGAGATATGTAAAATTAGGGTAACCAGAAATTAAGATCTGCAAAAATTCCAATATGTAAAAATCAAGCCAACAAAAATTTTTAATCCCTAAAAGTTAGGGCAACCAGAAATTGAAACAAAAAATTGCAGCCAGAAATCGCAACCAGAAATCACAATAGAAATCACAACTAGAAATCACAAAAATCTCACATGGTAATGGTTCGTGTGGTGGTGCTCGCATGGTGGTGGTGACTCGAGCAGTGGTCGCTTGTGCTTGGTCGCTCGCGTGGTAGTGGTGGCTTGCGGCATGAGTGTGTGGTGGAGGTGGTGGGTCGCGACTGGTGGTGGTTTGTGAGTGGTGATGGTGGCTCGTGAGTGGTGGTGGTAGGACAAATCTCTCGCTCATGGGTGGCTCGTGGGTAGCTTGTGAGTGGTGGTGGCCTAAGAAGAATAAGAATAAGAATAAGAAGAGAACGTTTGGCTGCTGCGAAGCTGCTGCTGTGGTGCAAAATGAATAAGAACCAAATAAAGTATACAGTTAGGTTAAGGTGAAATAGGCCATGGGTTAGGGCAGGTTAGCCCGCCTTGTGATCCGACGGGTTGACGGGTCAAGGCGGGACAAGTTTAGTGGGTTGGTGGTTCAGATTTTCAACCCGACCCACCTTTTTTGTAGTTGGCTAGCAGGTTAACTCGGTGGGCCTAACCCATTTTGATATGCCTACTCCTAATGGACGAGCTGGTTTAGTAGCAAAAATATAAAGTCTTGGACCTGCTAATTTTAATTGAAATGATATATAATATATTTATATAACTTCTTTTTTAAATTATATATATATATATATATATATATATATATATATATATATATAAATATTGTTGGCAAAAAGAAGGAAGTCTAGTGATTTTGAATGATGATCAAGCAAGAATGAAGAGAAAGTATTTAAATGTGCAAATGTTATCTTGTAAAATAAAATACGTGTATTGTAGAATAATTTAATTAAACTTAGAATCAGCAGCATTGCATTCGTCTCTTATTCTTAGTGATAATCGATTATCCTTGGTAGTTAGAACATGACGTTTAAGTTTTTAACCTAATTTTCAAAATCCTACTAGAATAATCGATTATCTCCTGAAATAATCAATTATCCTGTTAAAAATGTTTTTTCAGGAAACCTATTGGAATAATCGATTATTCTTGGTGATAATCAATTATCCTTGGCATTTGGAACATGACGTTTCAGTTTTTAACCTAATTTTCGAAAACCCTATTTAAGGAATTGCAATTCAACTTCGAAAAATAACTTTTTAAGATTCAGAGTTCCTGTGTTGTGACTGCAAAGTGTTGCTCTGTGAGATTCTTAAAGATAGCTTTGAAAAACCTAGTGTGAGTGAGTTATAACTTTTTCTAAGTGAGTTCTTAGAAGATTGAGTGCTGCGTTATTGCTAGGAAAGCTGGTCATCCTCTGTGTGATTCAGGGGGAGTTTTGTTCATCTCTTGTGGTTGTTCAAGAGATGTGTTTTCTAATCCTTAATGTAAATAAAATTGCTTCCATTCATAATGAATATGACTATATGTTGTGACATCCCATTTAAATAAAATAAAACTACTAAATAAAATATCACATGGATATAATATATATGAGCACTTGATATGAAGTATATAGGTACTAATTATTACAGTTATCCATAAATATACTTAGATAGAAGTCAAAGGCACCACACCCATGCCATAAACAAGGTTCAAAACAGAGATTAATTTAAATTTAATTTAAAATTTCTCACAAAGCAAATAACACAACAAGGCAACATTGCCCTCAAAAGGTGCTCCATGTAAGACCCGTAGAATTTAATTAATTAAATAAATAATTAATTAATAAATACTGGAGGGGTAATAATTATGACATTAAATTATGATTAGTAAGACGTGGAAAAGTGCTAGCTCATATGGTTGAGAGCACTTTGATTGTGCGAGAGGACTTGGGTTCGAGTCCTATGTATGCTAACTTTTGATGTTATGGTTTTGTTATTTAAATTTATGAAAAC
>Ga0214545_1007664_pt1 | contig 17865 bp, 8 predicted proteins | sample CNSS4metaG_FD_160064 | JGI IMG/M metagenome (GOLD analysis project Ga0214545, IMG submission 160064) | Root nodule microbial communities from cowpea collected in UCLA plant growth center, Los Angeles, California, USA - CNSS4 | ecosystem: Host-associated > Plants > Roots > Nodule | place: USA...
TATATATATATTGAATTAGTTTTATCTCTAATCGATGTGAGACTTTCAACATAGTAAAATATATGTAAAATATGACAAATTGTATCTTAATCCATTTTCTTTTTCGAACTATGTGGATCATTTTAAATATTTAGATTTATTTATTCAAAATAATAATAAATTAAATTTGTAAACTATAATACACATTAACACATTAATTTGTTATTATTAAATTACACATAAAAAATAAGTGGAAATAATATATTATAGTGAATAAACACAACAAATAACATTACAAATTTCATATGATTTTAACTAAAAAGTTAATATAATTCCAAAACAATTCCAAATGACAATGACAAACATACAGATAATGATTGTAAAACATTAATACACTTCTAAAAGACATAACATAAAACACATAATATTTAAATATAAAAACTAATTAGAAATTTCTAAAACAAATGTTATATAACTATTCTCTTCAAATACTTTAAAAGTAATATTTAAAATTCTTGAATAAAACTGAATTATTATTTTAAATACATTAAAAAAATAAATATTATTTTTAATTTTTAACAAAATTATTTAATATCTAAATACACCACCAGTTGAAATATATTATTAATAAAAATATAATAATAATAATAATAATAACAATATATAAATAAATTATAAATATTATAATAAATATAATTCAACTAGTTTTTTAGTCTATTAAATTAATATATTAAAAAAAAGTTTGCGTGTACATTTTTTTTATTGACTAAGACTTTTGTTTTTAGATCTTTTACTTTTCACACTTTTTCGGATAATTTAATTTGTATGTACACATTAAGTTGTCCATACTCAATTAGATGAATATATGAATATACATGAGTCTATCCATTCATTAATTAGATAAATTTATCAATACATATACATTACGCTAGTTACTTTATATATTAATCAGATGAGTCTAACAAGACATATTAGACGAGTCTAACTGTAACATTCCTGGCTACCCCTCGTCGGGCCCCAAAGGCTGTCAGATTACTACAGTCCAATGCACCCCAACCCATCACCCTTCTCCGTCCATTCATACTGGGTGGGTTGTTGTCAGTGGGAATCGAACCCCCAATCTGACCTTTAACACCTATGGTTCACCAGCAGATGCTACCAAAAAACTTTTTTGTAACATCCCTAGCTACCCCTCCTCGGGCCCCAGAGGCTGTCAGGTTACTACAGCCCAATGCACCCCAACCCATCACCCTTCTCCGTCCATTCATATTGGGTGGTGCTACCAGTTGTGTTAAAGGTCAGGTTGGGGGTTCGATTCCCACTGGCAACAACCCACCCAATATGAATGGACGGAGAAGGGTGATGGGTTGGGGTGCATTGGGCTGTAGTAACACCTGATAGCCTCTGGGGCCCGAAGAGGGGTAGCCAGGGATGTTATACTAACAATACACTTTAGTCCGAAATTTCTAATCACTATCGTACAATTTTTCCAGGGGTTTTTTCAATTTGGTCATACTTTTGTTTTCTTTTTTAATTTGGTGCTAATATTGTCAATTTTATTCTATTTGGTCTTTTCACTGACACCGTTCAAATAGTTAACGAACTGTGAATAGTAACCGTCACATGTCATTTTATGATTTTTTTTCATTTTATTTTATTTTTAATTTTTTTATTAAAAAAAAAATGTACGTGTGTCAAGTTCATATCATACCACGTGTCATTTTGTGGTTTTTTTAATTTTTTTTAAATTTAATTTTTTTAATTAAAAAAAATCCACGTGTCTAGTCAATATCATGTCACATGTTAATGTCAGTTTTAATATTCAATTTGTTTCTAATATTCGTTATTTATTTTCAATGTGGTCCTATTTTTTTTTAATTTAGCATTTATGTTCCTCTCCAAATTGAGACAAAATTTAATTTATATATAAATATTATATGAATATTCTTATTAAAATGCATATTTTTATTAAATATTTTTAATTTAAAATTAGAGTTGGTTTAAAACTAAAACGAAAAAGACAATAACACCATTATTTTAAAATTTTAAGAGGTTAAAAATATTTAATTTTAACCTAAATAATATCTTATTTTTAGAGAAATAATCAGTTTAATATAATACATAGTGATATATCTTATTTTTAAAATAACTTTTCAAAATTAATTATATTAACGATAAATTTTCATTAACTAAGACTTGCTACGATGTTCAAATCTTTTAAGAAAAATTAGGAGAGTGATGCAGAGTACTCTATCCAGATAATTTGTTTAAAAAATATTTGTCAACATTTTGACGTGCATACAGAAATAATAGTCACTTACAACTTCATATATTAGTATTTTAATATCTTTTTTATTTTAAATTTAAAATACTAATATATATATATATATATAATAATTATTAGATTAAATCATTTCATTGGTTCTTATTTTTGTAAAGAAATTTTAAGTCATTTTTTTTTATTATTTATCTCATTTTAGTTCCTATTTTGGTAAATTTATTATAATTATGTCCTTTTTGTTAGTAATATATTAATCACGATAAAAGAGAAATTACGTGTCTTGTATTTTTTTTTCATTAAATTAAAAAGTTTTGCTAGTAATAGTGTCACATGTCACTATCAGAAGGTGTCATTGTTTTATTAGTCTCAATTTTGTTCCTATGTTCTCATTTTGTCTCCATTGTATTCCAATTTTTTTTTTTTTAAATTGAGTTATTTTGTCGATCTCCAAATTGAGACTAAATTTAATTTTTGTATAAATATTAAACAAATATTTTTATTAAATATTTTTAAGTTTATTTATTTTTATATTTGACATTAAAATTTATTTAAATTTGTATTCAAATTGTAAATTAATTTGTTTTAAATTGTTAAAAAATCTTTAAAATTATTTTAAAATTTTAAAAATGAATTTATAAAATTTTTATTTTTAAACCAACTCAAACATTTGTATAGATATTATTGAGTTTTAAACTTTTTAAAAATATACAGTTATTTATAAGAATTGAAAATAAGTGATAAATTTATTTTATTTTATGAAATTCAATGTAAAATATAAATTTAAATAAAGTTAAAAATATTGAATAAAAATATTTGTATAACATTTGCACAAAAGTTAAATTTGATTTTGGAAATAGATAAAATTGCTCAATTTTAAAAAAATTGGGAGTGAGACAAAATAAAAATACATAGAGACTAAGACAATGACACTTGGTGTGTGATAATGACACATGACACTGTCAATACCACATCACATTATTATTATCATGTGACATAACGTCAGCTTGACACATGACAATATATTTTTTATTTAAAAAAGGAATTATAAAACAATTAAAAATATATAAAAAATCACAAACTAACACGTGACAATTCTTCTAATGTAGTTAGTACATTATTAACGGAAATGACTTGATTGCAACAAATATCCAAACATAAGACCAAATTGAGACAAATAAAAAAATGACTAATTTGATATTTTTTTACAAAAATAGAGACCAATGAAAAGATTAACCTAATTATTATTATATAAATAATTATAGTAATATTAAATAATATTAATAATATATTAATTTTAACTAAAATAATAAAATAATAATTTTATGTATTAATATTTTTTTATCTATCACATCAATTAAATCACTCACAAACTTCATCACAAAATTCACTTACTTCCACTTTCAAATATTATTTAAAGAAACACAAAAAATTATCCATTCATATTCATCTAATATTCATTGAGATTCATCTTTACATTCTTCTCAAATTTATTTCTTGAAAGAAACACACTTGTGGAAGATGCTTAGAGCATGTCTGTTTTCTCATATCCATCCAAATTTATTGAATGATTTCTGGTGTGTTTTCTCAGATATTTTTTGTAACGTTTTGGTAAAAGCGACACGAACGGTTGAAATGTGGCGACTTAGAGCCTGGCAGACAAACTCAGCAAGTGCCGTTCAATCAACAATTTCCCCAAAAAATTATAATTTCTCACCACGTACAACAAACAAAATACACTCTTTTCATATCCTATTCTAACATTATATACATTAAAATAAGACTACATCTATCTTTTACTTTTATTAATATAAAAGTTAATTTTTATTAAGATCATTCAAATATTAATACAGTAAAGTGTGGGATTGTATTCTTTGAAAGGAGCCTGAAACTACCATCTCCCCTGTGTCCATTTTATTTGTTAACACATTGCATCTCCACAATATCAAACACAGCATCGAATAAGAAGAGAGCAAGCGAAGTTGAAGAACAGAAATTCAATGGCAGAAGCGCACGTGCTGATCTTCCCTCTTCCATTGCCGGCGCATGTTGTGTCCATGCTGAAGCTCGCCGAGCTTCTGGCCCTTCAGAATCTCCGCATCACCTTCCTCACCACCGACACCATCCACAGTCGCCTCACTCGTTTCGGTGACATCCAAGTTCTCTCAGAATCCTACCCTACGCTCCATTTCAAGACCCTTTCCGATTGTTACGACGAGGGTGGCCACCCTGGATTCGGAGACCGTATCTGGGACTTCATTTCTTCCGTAACTCTCCACGCTAAGCCCTTCTTGAGAGATATTCTGCTCTCCCACACTCCTCAAATTCCCAAACTTAGTTGCGTTATTCAGGATGGAATCTTCGGAAGCCTTTCCGCTGGCGTCGCTGCTGAGTTAAACATATCCATACCAATCATTCATTTCCGAACCATTAGTTCTTGCTGCTTCTGGGCTTATATCTCTGCTACAAAGCTCCTCCAATGTCAAGAACTTCCCATCAGAGGTATGTAAGGACATTGAATAGCTGCTATAATCTCTTAATGGTTCAGCTTTTTGACTTATTAGAAAACTGTACTTATTCTTAAAGTCAAATTGCGAAGGAACTATATTATACAGTACACAAAAATTGTATAGATTCAGGAGCATTAGTGACGTGGTTAATATATATAAGATGAACTTATGATGTGAGTGGTTGTAGGAGATGACGACATGGATCGGATCATAAAAAACTTGCCAGGAATGGAGAACTTGCTTCGGTGCAGAGATCTTCCAAGTTTCTTTCGACCAAACAAACAGGGGAACTCGACTTTTGAGTCCTATGTAGATCGGAGTCGACAATCACTTGCAGCAGACGCGTTTATCCTCAACTCATTTGAGGATCTAGAAGGCCCTGTCCTCAACCAAATACGTCATCATTTTTCCAAAGTTTTCACCGTTGGCCCTCTCCACCACCATTTGATCACGAGAAAGACAGAATCCAACCAAGGAAAGGAGATTCCCAGGTTTAAGAACAGTATTTTTCAAGTAGACAGGAGCTGCATGACGTGGCTGGACGCTCAGCCTGAAGGGTCAGTGATGTATGTGAGCTTCGGAAGTAGCACTATTGTGAAAAAGGAAGATTTAATGGAGATTTGGCAGGGTTTGGTGAACAGCAAGAAGAGGTTCCTGTGGGTGATGCGGCCTGACATTGTTGCAGGAAAACACAATGAGGACGAGATACCAACTGAGGTGAAGGAAGGGACTAAAGAGAGGGGGTTCATTGTGGAGTGGGCCCCGCAAGAGGAGGTGCTGGCACACAAAGCCATTGGTGGGTTTCTGACACACAGTGGGTGGAACTCAACCCTGGAGAGCTTGGTGGCTGGTGTACCCATGATTTGTTGGCCGTACTTTGCGGATCAGCAGATTAACAGCAGGTTTGTGAGTGAGGTTTGGAAGGTTGGATTGGACATGAAAGATGTTTGTGACAGAGATGTTGTGGAGAAGATGGTAAATGATGTCATGGTTCATAGGAGGGACGAGTTTCTAAAATCAGCTCGAGCAATAGCTATGTTGGCACACAAGAGTGTGAGTCCAGGTGGTTCCTCTTACACCAGTCTCCACGATTTGATTGAGTACATTAAAGGAGAAAATAATTAACACGGCGCAATTCATCAAGTTTCCTTCTTGCAATAAATTTGTCGAATGTACCATAAAAATGTTAGAATCGTAAGCTAATACCAACTCCAAATGTGGCAACTGTAGATGATCTTTCAGAGGATGGGCACTTCTTCCAGCACCTCTGTATATTTTAATATGCATTCTTGTATCTGTTCTTATGTTTTTCCTTTCATCTTCTTCTTCCTAAACCAGTTCTCACACCTGTCCTCCATTATTGATTTTTTCTTTTTACACCTGTCTTCTTTCCCACTTTTCATCTTTTTTTCTTACTTGGGTCCCGTATCCCTGTCATGTTCTTGCGAATGCCGAAAGAGAGATTGATTGGGATAGGGTAATGAGAAACTCACATGGTAGCGAAATGTTGGTGTCGAATGAAAATTAATAGCAATATTAGGGATAAACATTTAAAATTATGGGTATAATTTAATTGAATGATCATACTTAATTGAATTATCATAAGTATGTGTATAAAATCTTACAAAAAACAGATACTTATATATAGATACATTATATAGATACATTTAAGTTTGTCACTATTAGAGTTTCTCAAACAATTAATGAAAGACATACTATTACACAGAAAAGACATACTTGTACACAAAAATACAATTACGTTTGTTAGTGATAATGTGACATGGGTTAGCCTTTCAATTATGTTTTTGTGGTATTAGTGAACTGAAATTGGTCAAACAATTAATATGAAAATAAATAGCGTACTCAAAGTAACCATTTATTTATTGGTGTGAGGACTATCTAATTCAATGAAATGTGTACAAAATCTTATGAAAAATAAAAAAGATAGTTGTACACAGAAAACAATTTAAGTTTGTTACTATTACATTACTATGTTGTTATCTTAGTACTAAATTATGGTTTTCTGGTATCAAAGAATGTCGATTTGGTCAAACAATTAATGAGAATTGATAGCGTATCGGGGAGTAACCATTTATTGTTTTGGAAACTACGTGATCTAAGAACATGACCATGTGTACAAAATCTTACAAAAAAAATAGTTTGACACATAAAGTCATTTAAATAACACATACTAGATGACTTCCTAGACTTTGATATTTTGTCAACATCACAATAAGAAGTGATTGATTTGTATTTCATTAGTAACACGTCTAAAGAACTTAGTTATTCAATGTGCAATTTTGTGTGTAAAAGATCCTACAGAGAGAAATTATCTAATGGTGACTTAGTATATATATATATATATATATATATATATATATATATATATATATATATATATATATATATATATATATATATGTCTTAGTGTTAAAAAAAGTTTAAAGCAATTAAGACAGGAAGTGACTGCTACTTTATTAACAACCAATTTTAATGATTAAAAGTTAGTCACTATAGTGACAAATTTACAAAATAAAAGATTATTGGTTGCTAAAATAGTCATTATTATGAATAAAAAAATTATAATTGGTCTCTAAATATGTTTTTAAAATTTAGTTACCATGATTTTAGCTAGCAAAGAAAATTTGTCACTAAACATTACCCAAGTTTTTGTTCAAAAGAGATTTGTTTCTAAATTAGTCTCTAATTAATTAGTGATCAATCTAGTGAGCAATTATAATTTTTTATTAATAATAGTGACTATTTTAGTAACCAATAATTTTTTATTTTGCAAATTGGTATCTAAATTGATTAGACTAATAATTTTGTCACTAAAATTGATTGTTAATATGACATTTTCGGACCTCCTAACAATAATACAAAATGAGGACCATCTAGTTAATATATTTTAGAAATCCTGATCGAGAACTGATTACAAAAATCATCAAAAGTGCATTTTCTCTCTCGGAAGTATGTCTTCAGTCCAAAAGTGGTCCCCTCCTCCAAATATACTCTCATATTCCACTTTCAAGAGTCTCCCTAAAAGTGAGGGTGTGTTGAGCACATTCCCTTGGCCTAGGCTCCTCAATTCCTTCATTCCACAAAAGGGGAAGGTGTCACTAACAAACCTAAAAAAAGTTAGAAATGGTAAACAAACTCAAAGAAAATGCGAAAGAAATCTCATTAATTTTAATCATGTTACTGGTAATTTTCTTAGGAAGAGTCTCTCTAAGGTCTCTTGTTCGTCTATCTTCTTCTCCATTTTTTATCTATTTGATCTCTATAAAATCCAATCTCTAAATACAAAAGTTCAAAAAAATGTAATTTTTAGAGAGAATTGGAAAAGTTAATGATTAAAATACATATTAATAGAGAATTTAATGATTTAAAGATTGTTGTAAGAATAAAAAAACATAAGTGAACTATTCATCAAGTTCATGTTAAGAGCGAATTCATAAACAACAATACACTCTAATTCTTCATATTGAATTAGCCTACTGAGAAAAACAAATCTACATCAAGTTGATTGGTTTACCCATAAATTTGAAACTTGTACCAAAATTCTGGAAAAAGAGTAATATAACAATATGCTTTAATAATTTAATTTAAAAATAAAAATATAATAAAGATACTAGTATAAAGCATTGTAAATAGTTTTAATTAAAATTTGGGTTAAATACGTTTTTCTTTTTCAAGTTTCAATGAATTTTGGAATTAGTCCATTTTCGAAACTTGATACTAATTTAGTCATTCATTTTTAGAAATGTGTGAATTTAATCCTTATTACCAAATTTATTAAGTTTATCTGACATTTCAAGCGCATTTCATGATAGTATTTGAATTGTTTACACCGTTTGACACATTTTTGCTTCAATATTAACTTAAATATTATCATAAAATACATTTAAAATGTCAAATAAACTTAACAAAATTTGGTAAAAAGTACTAAATGTACACACTTCTAGAGATGAAAGACCAAATTGATATCAAATTTCAAAGATAGACTAATTTCAAAATTCACTGAAACTTGAGGGATTAAAACATATTTAACCCTTAAAATTTCTATAAGTTCGGGGTTATCATTTATATTATATCTATTGTTGTAATTTGTAAAGTATTCATCGAAAAGTCCTATTTTCTTTTTTATTTTCTTTTGTGATAGACTATTATTAAAATATGGGGTAATCCTGTCATTGTTAATGCCGTCCAAGTTTTTAAGATCGACATTTTTCTTTTTAAAAAATAATACTTTGACGTCCTTTTAAATAAGTATAACAAATTGCAATCTTTTTAATAACATGACAATATATATTAGAATTTTAAATTAAAAACTAAAATAAATTAACTAAAAATATTATTATTTTATATTATAATATAGGTGTTTTTTTAATTTTCATCGCTGTTAACATAAAAATATGGAATCTCATGTCCTATTTGTTGTATTCTTGATTTCCTCAACATTTAAAGTCGTGTCTTTTAGTATACGAGCTATTAACATGTGGCCAAGCCAACTTTTAATAAGACAATCACACCAAACCAAGGACCATACGGGTTATTTTTTTCTTATATCTTATAAAATTATATTATTTTCTCTCGTTAAAAGTGCATCCTTCTAGATACTTACCAAGATGATCCTAAAAATTACTTGGTTATAAATAAACCGTTTGTATTCAAACTTTTAATTGGTGGTAGTTGAGTAATCTAAGTTCAAGCTTATTACCGTCAAAAAGAAAACCATTAAGGAGGAGATCAATGGCCGGGGCACACGTAGTGATGTTTCCATGTCCATTGCAGGGCCATGTACGGCCCATGCTGAAACTCGCAGAGCTTCTTGCACTTCACCATCTCCATGTCACCTTCCTCAACACTCAGAGTAGTCACAACCGTCTCACTCGTTACGGTGACATTCAATCTCTCTCAGCCTCCTACCCCACGCTCCATTTCAACACCATTGCTGATTGCTACAGCCATGGCAACCACCCTGGATCCGGAGACACTACCATGGGCGACATAATACTTTCCACAACTCTACACGCCAAACCCCTCTTGAGAAATATTCTGCTCGCCCACACTCCTGAAATTCCCAAAGTTACCTCCATTATTCAGGATGGCATCTTCGGAAGCCTTTCCAATGACTTGGCTTCTGAGTTAGGGATACGAATAACAATCCTTCATTTTCGAACCAGCAGTCCCTGTTGCTTCTGGCCTTATTTCTGGCTTCCAAACCTCTTCAAAACCAACGAACTTCCCATTAGAGGTATGTGGAGAACTCCGATCAACTCTTTCATTTCTCTTCGGGTATTAACACAAGAAAAATTGCTTCTTTTCAGAAAAATTGTGTTTATAGTTAATTAATGATGAAGAATGTTACTGGTTGTGTAGGAGATGAGGACATGGATCGCATCATAAGCAATATGCCAGGCATGGAAAACTTGCTTCGCTGCAGAGATCTCCCTAGTTTCTGCAGACCAGGAACAAAAGGGAACTTGTCTATTGACTGGGTTTCGTTCCAGACCAAACAATCACTTTTAGCAGACGCGTTGATACTCAACACGTTTGAGGAGTTAGATCGCCTTGTCCTCTCTCAGATACGTCTTCACTTCCCCAAAGTCTACACCCTGGGCCCTCTCCACCACCATTTGAACGTGAGAAAAGCAGAAACCAATGAAGCAAATGACACTCCTTCGATTCGGAATAGTTTTTTTGAAGAGGACAAAAGCTGCATGGCGTGGCTTGACGCTCAGGCTCAAGGGTCGGTGTTATATGTGAGTTTCGGCAGTTCAACGGTCGTGACAAGGCAGGAACTGATGGAGTTTTGGCATGGTTTGGTTAACAGCAAGAAACGGTTCTTGTGGGTGATGCGGCCTGATTTGGTGGTGGGAAGAGAGAACGGTGACCGGATACCGGAAGAGCTGGAGGAAGGGACTAAAGAGAGAGGGTTCATGGTGGAGTGGGCGCCGCAAGAGGAGGTGCTGGCCCACAAGGCCATTGGTGGGTTTTTGACACACAGTGGGTGGAACTCAACGTTGGAGAGTTTGGTGGCTGGTGTGCCCATGATTTGTTGGCCCTATTTTGCTGATCAGCAGGTTAACAGCAGGTTTGTGAGTGATGTTTGGAAGGTTGGATTGGACATGAAAGATGTTTGTGACAGAGATGTTGTGGAGAAGATGGTAAATGATATCATGGTTCATAGGAGGGATGAGTTTCTGAAATCAGCTCAAGCAATGGCTGTGCTGGCTCACCAGAGTGTGAGTCCTGGTGGTTCTTCTCACTCCAGCATGCAAGAGTTGATTCCTTACATAAAATCAGTGAGTAAGGAAAATAACTAAACCAGCAAATGCACAATTGCATATTGATCGCATTTTCTTCTACGTTACTTAATCTGTCATACATTGTGATGTTTCAGTCCACCTTAATTAGAAGAACCAATTGCAAATGCAGTTAGGTTCTGTTTTGGTAGAAGTTTATGTGCTGCAAACTGGTAATGAAGCAAAACTGCTTGTTTCAAATCAAATGTATTCACTTCATCATCTTTAACCAAATCACTTGTTAAACATTTACCATTTTCAATAGCTTAGTTAAAGACTCTCCCACATTCAGGTAGGAACATATTACGTTTACCGTGTAACTCGGTATAACATTATTACTTGGTGACATAAATGAAAGATTTTTGAGGAAAATGATATTTTCACTCTTTTAAATCTGTTGTGAAGGCAAATATTTAATTTTTGGATAATGATATTTTGACTATTAAATTTTTACAACTTTCTCTTACAATATAATGTGTCATGTGATTTTGAAATATTAAGAATGAGAAAATAAAAAAAATAGAAAATCATTTAGAAGAGGCGCCTAAGGTTGTAAGAGAAAGTTGTCAAAATTTAGTAGTCAAAAGTTATTTTCCTTAATTTTGATATACTAAAAAGACAATTTTTCTATTATTGCACCTCTCACGTTGTTTCGAAATCAACCACAACTTTGGGAATGTTGCACCTTTATTGTAATTTTCTATTACTCACGATTAGTTTTTACTCATTTGTAGTTAGGTTTTTCTTGTAATGTTTACTTCAGGCAATAAATTTATTAAATAACTTTTAAATATTTATTGAATATTATATATGTTGACAAGTTAAATTTAAACCATTATTAGGTATTTTCTAAAAATAATATTTGAAGAATAATATTCAAGTTTAAATATTTTATATTTTTATTTAATACTAAAATTTATTCCGTTGGTATTTTCTATAATAAATATTTGTAAATTAACTTTAAAAATAATTTTAATATTATATAATTTTTATTTATAAAACTTGAAAATTTTAATAAAGTTACTTCATTTAAAGATTAAATTATATAGTCAAATATAATTTTTTCATTTTAAATATGTTTAATATTTTTTAAATTTTAATTTTTTAAATTTGTCATTTACAGCAAACATTTGTTTAAGTTGACATTTTGATCTCTTGAGAGTTAGATGTAGACTTAATTGAGATTGGAACTTATGAAATTTTGAAAGTCATATTACAACATGGGATATTATGAATCATATAATTACAATATAAAATATTAAGAATGTTTAAAATTTTTAAAATTTGTGAAAAACCAAGAGATATAAAAAATATATGATAGATATAAGAAGTATGTTATAAGAGAAAGAATTTGTTATTTTATTTTTTTCATATACTTTCTCTATATATATATAATATATATAATTAAATAACTTCACTTTATTTTCTTTAAAAATAAAATCATAAAATTATTAATTTGATAATTTTTGCTTTCTAAATGCAGATTTAGCGGAAGCGAATGTACAGTCAAGTTTTCAATTCTTAATTAAAAGATATATATTTATATTGTTCTTTAGAATATCTAATGTAAATGTACAAAACATCTTTTCAACTTTTAGACATTTCGTGCCATTTTCTCAAACTCTGTTTTTTTTCTTCTCCTTTTGATAATTTCTCTTTGCAATAATAGATCCTCTTGCAAATGATAGAAGTTATTAAACTCAAATCTACAATCTAGAACCTCTGACAGTTGATGGAAAAGATGATGGCATATTTAATGATGCAAAAAGGACATAAGAAACCACCAAATCATTGAAACATAACATGTTAGAAGGCGAATTCACTTTTAACATGTAGAGAGACATTGTCACTTTGAACCATTATGAGACAAAGACAATGCTATATCATACTAAGCAAAGAAAACCAAATTCTCAAACGTGTCGATCGTCCAGAGGAGGGAATGCGGAAACTACATATAAATTGTCAAAGAATACTTATTCTATTGCAAATGGGGATGATAATATCTAGATCTGATGGATAATCACAAAAGTATATATGTAAATGGCTATTTGTTTTTATTAAATATCAGTTTTGTTCAAATATTTTTTGGATGAGTGCAAGTGTTTATTAGTTCTAAGTTATTCGATAAAACCAAACCTAAAAAAATTAAGTTGAGTTTCACTTATAATCGGATATTAAATATAGTTTAACTTAAGTTAACTGTTCCGAGTTAAAAGATAAATTTAGTATGAGTAGTCGATCATTGGTGTAAAAAGTGATTTTGAAATTATTTAATAGGTTTTAAAAGAAAGTAAGTCTTTAAAAAATCAATTACATTTTAGAATTATAAGTTTCGGTTCTAAAATATTTAAAACCTTCTTTTAACACTCCATTTTCCTTTCATTTCGAAAGCAGGGAGAGTTTTGTTCACTTATCTTGCGTTTTTTTTTTCTCTGTTTCATAATCTTTTCTCCTAATGCAAGCCTTTTTTTTTTTGTGTGTGTAGGTTTTCCATATTAGACGCATTTCCTCACTTGGTGCTCTTAATTGTTTGTAAGGCTTGCGGTATATATATATATATATATATATATATATATATATATATTTAAAATTATATATATTATATATTTTTTTTTTTTAAAAAATAAAAAAAAAATTAGTTTGATGGATTAATAACTGGATTAAAGAGATTAAGGTTTTATATCTGGTTATAAGGTTTATCCACAACAAGTCATCAAAAAAGTATGAAATAAAAGAAAGACAGATTAGAAAAAAGAAATTAGAGAAGAGAGAACAAATATGCATACTCACACGATCTCATGAATAAGTATCCTATATGATATATGTATGTTAGATTTATGATTCTTTCATTACGATATTTCTCTCAAATTAAGTTTCTCCAAATTAGTATGAACCCTAACTATGATTTTAGGATTTTTTTTATATAAAATTAGCATGAACCCTAATTATATTTTCTCAAATTAGTATAACCCAACATTATAAAATGTTGCTATTTTTGTATTTTCAACTGCATACAATGAATTAGTTGAATACTCTTGAATTGAAATAAAAATTAGAATACTTATTTATGTGAATTCAAAAAATTGAAAAAATTAAAAATTGAAAAGTTTGAATTGCATGATTTAAATAAAAAAAATTAATTAAAAAAATTATATACAAAACATCTAATTTGGCACCCCTAGATATTTTCACCAAGTTCCGCCACTGCTTGCAGTTGACTTTGAGATTATTATTGAGTTAGTTATAGTGAATTTATATAACAGTTTAATAAATTAGTTTCTTTGAGTTTTATTTTATTTTATGCATATGATATTGCATGTGATTCTTTCTAAGATAGTTAAATTATAGAAATAAATTGAAACTATATTTTAAAAAAAGAAAGAATAGGCTTCACTTCAAGACATAATCGAAACGTAAAGTAAATAATAATGAGTTGGAATTCGCGAACCAACCCGACCCACCATGGGTTTTGGTTTGGTTGGGTTGAAAATTTTTTACAAATTTTAATACGAATAAATTTTTGACCTGACCCACATAGAATCTGACTTACCCGGGTTGAACTCATTGTGAGTCGAGTTGGCTTACCAACACACAAATAAAATGTTACATAAGTGTTTTTTATTATGTTGGACTTTGCATTTGGGTCAGGTTATGTTGTTTTTTTAGCCAACACATTGGTATTTGTGTAATTTTGGTTTGTAGTTGGAGTTTAACATCCTTTTGGATTGCATTTGGATTATATTGAAATTTATTTAGATTTTAATTATAATTATAATTTTGTTTTTTTGAGATTGAAAAAAAAATATTTTCTTTTTAATTAAGTGAAGTGAGCCAACTCGTTTAACCTATCAACCTGTGGAGGGCCATATTGGATTCAAATTTTTTTGACTCGCTAATAAGTAAGTCGGGTTGGGTTGGCTCACTAAGTGACTAACCCGTGATAGGTCAAGCCGGGTTACTCGTTTTGACGATTCTAGAGATCTGGTTAACATTTATTTTTAAAATATTTCTTTAAGTTAAAATAAATAGATGTTGACATAATATTTTTTGAAATATTTGTACAAACTAATATAAAATAAAATATATTTATTTTTTAAAATTTAATTTAATAAAAATTTAAACAAAATTTATTAAATATTTTAAATAACGTAATTAAAAATTTAATATAGTATGATATATGTTAATTGGATGTCAAAAAAATATAATATCGATATTCATAAATAAAAAAAAAACTCAAAAAAATAAATTATTAGATGTTGACATTTGTAGAACAAAATTAAACACCAAATATTGCCATCGATAAATAAAAAGAAAACATAATACTGTATATCGACATCCGTAACACATAAAGAATTAAAAAAAATAAAATACATATCAACATAACAAAACAAGACACTGATCAACATCCGTAGAAGAAAAAAGAAATTGGAGTAAAATCAATTTGAAACAAAAAAAAAATATATATATATATATATATATATATATATATATATATATATATATTTACTTTTAGTTGAGAGACGAAGTAATAATTTAAAATAAAAATACTAGTAGAGAAGAAATATTTGGAGGGCAGGAGAAGTCCCCTTACCTCCATGTCCAAGCATGTCAGGCCCAAATACTTTGCTTCCTTAGAAACCCAATCTTGTTGGGCAGCCATAGTGGTTTATTTTCATTTTAGCGGGTTATTGTCGTTTAAGGAAGGGGTTTAGATTTAAATGTCATTTTGGTAAAACTAGGGGGTTTAGATAGCATATCTTCAATAATATTATAGTCTAATTTACTATCACGCCACCTCCATAATTTCCTCCTGCACCTTCATAAATTTTCAAGTTTCAAATTTACTTTTTTAGTTTCAGTTTTATATTATGTATATTATTATATAAAAAAAAATTCTGTTTAGTGTTTAAATATATATATATATATAATTTTATCTTTTAAGTAGCACTTTTTAATTTAACTAATTTTCGAAATTAAATAAATAAAAATTATTTACAAAATTAATAAAATCATTTGAAATCAAATTATTAAAATTATTTATGTTTTTTTATAATTTTTTTTATTATTATACAAAATATAAATACACATACATTACATATGTGTATCTTTACTATTATATGTTGTACTAAAGTTCTAAATTATACTATCCAAAACATTAAACATCAATATTTTTATATTTGAGAATGTAAAATTCAAAATAAAAATATATTTTAAAATAAATAATTTAAAATACAAAATTTGTACTTCACAATATTCATAATAGATGAAGGAACTGACCTCTCTTATGATTAGCTTGAACATGTGTTTCCTACTCAATGAGTCTCATTAGGAGAGTTAGTCACATCTCTGTCCAACATCATGCAGTAGTATTTGTGGTATAGATAATAATATTTTAATTTATTTTTAGTCTATTATTCTAATTATCTTTAGATTATCATATTATATTATTAAAAAATTTAAAATAAATAATTAAAAAATAATCATAATGATAAGATAAGATCAAAATAGATCAAAATATTATTAAGGTTGAGATATTATATGGAAAATAATAGTATTGGAATGGATTCCGTAACTTTGCATGTCCTCCGGGTGTTGAAATCAGAAAATTTCACTAGTCATCACCCACTTTACCTCCTTTGCTGCCACGTTGCCTCTTGCATTTGTGTCAACGCCGAAAGATATAAAACTAAAATTAGATGTCTCTAGCCTCTTTTTATATTTCAGATGGTGAATTTTAAAATACATTGTTTATTTTATATTTTAGATTATGTATTTTGAAATATTAAATTTTTATTTTAGATTATATAGTTTTTTTATTTTTTTTTTCTGAATTATATATTCTAAATATAATTTTTTGTATTTTGAATTAAAATTATAAAATATAATTGTTATATTTAAAATTATATGTATTAATATTTAACGATCAGAATTATATAATTTTGATCTTTAAATTATGGAATTTTAAAAAGTTTTAAATTGAAATTTTACACCATGCTCTTACGTGGGTGATTAATGCAGACAAATGATAAGGGCGATGAACTTGAACAATACTTATATTCTTTTTTAATGATTTGAAAGTGAAGCATTGATGCTGATTTGAGGCATATGTGATTTCATCTCATTATGAGATTGGAGAATGATTTAGCTAATTTTATATAATTATTTTCATTATGCTTTTTGTAGTTGTTTTTGCAGTGCCAATAGAATTTCTTAACTTTTTTTTTATTCCAACCTCAAGTCTTTTATTTAACCGGTTCTGTTTTTTTTGAATCAATTTCATTTCATTTTGTTTTTGGTGTCATTCAAACTATGTCAACCATGCATCAATCCTTTTAACTTAAAATATTAAATCTTTTGAATCAAATATATTTTAATTTTTTTTTCAATTAATAAATATTTATAGTATTTTTATTTATGATAATAATATATAAAAAACTAATTACAACTTATCTAATATCATTTTATTATACCTTTTTAACATCAAGAACAATTAGGTCATTTTACATTTTCATCTATTAAATTTAATTTTTTTTAGTCACATCTAGGGATGTCAACGGGGCGGGTAGGGTACGGGTAGTAGTTCCCCCGTACCCTACCCGCTAAATAAATATTCGCCCCGTACCCGTACCCATATCCGTCGGGTATTCATTATGCGGGTACCTGTCTATTTTTTTCATATCCGCGGGTATCCACGGGTACCCGCGGGTATTTACAAAAATATTTTAAAAAATAATTATTTAACCATAATTATTGTTTGGATCGACTAGTTCCCTTTCTCCGATTGATTCTT
>Ga0214545_1007666_pt1 | contig 17860 bp, 13 predicted proteins | sample CNSS4metaG_FD_160064 | JGI IMG/M metagenome (GOLD analysis project Ga0214545, IMG submission 160064) | Root nodule microbial communities from cowpea collected in UCLA plant growth center, Los Angeles, California, USA - CNSS4 | ecosystem: Host-associated > Plants > Roots > Nodule | place: USA...
ATATACACACACACACACACACTGCACAATGATACGACAATTAAAACAATCTTTAATGTCAGATTTTGGAATCATCATAGATATTATTATCATTAAAAATCCATCAGAAAATGACAATGATTAAAACAACTATGATTGTTATTTAACCGTCATTAGTGCATGAAAAGAAAAAATGAAAGTGAGAGGAGAAGAAGAAACACTCGAGCCAAAAAAGTGCGTCTCTTTTTATGAAAGTATTGCACATTCAACAACATTTCTCTATATAACTATCGTCGTTTCTCCATCCCAAAATAGTTTTAATGACGATTCTCTATTTAACTGTCATTATTTTTCGTTTGTCCCACTTTTAACAACGGTTCTTTATATAATCTCGTCATTTTCACTTTTAACAACGGTTAAAATGTCAACCATCATACAAAAGTCCGCATAAATTACAATTTTGCCCCTGTACATTGTTTTACTATGGTAGCTTGTTAAACATCGTCAATCTATGTTATTGAAAGTTCTTTTTGCACTAGTATATATTTGCTTATATGTATGGCTTAAATATTATTTTGGTCCCTAGTTTGATTCAATTTGATCACTTTTTCTTTTGCGCATTCAATTAGGTTTCTATTTTGCTAAATTGTGTTCAATTTTGGACTTTCTTCATGATGCCATTTAAATTGATAATGACAAAGTGTACAAGGTGATACTATTCACATCAGTGAACTATTTTATTTATGACTATTTGTGTTTTGTTCAAATAAATCCCTATTTTAGTTAAATGTTGTCGATTTAGTCCTAACTTCCACTTCATTACTCTCAACCTCCACCTCATCTTGACCCTCAAACTCCACTTCATCATGTCCCTCACCATCCACTTTTTCATCACCCTTACCCTCCATTTCATGACCCTTAAACTCCACTTCATCTTGTCCTTCACCATCCACTTTGTTGTAATAGTTGGAGGCAACGATATGACAATCAAGCTTTCAACCCAATTTCTCTAAAATATTATTGATATGACAATTTCACAACAATTTGTTTTTCTTTTCTTTTCTTTTTTTCATGTTCTTCTTGTATGGCTCAACCTTCATTATATAGATGTTGCTTCAATTAGCCGTTGAGACTTTAAATTGCAACTCTTTATTACAGTCTTCTTAATATGGAATGACTTGATCAATTCTTTTAATTTGATATCTTCAGTTTGAATCTTCAACATCCTTCTTTAAGACTTCAATTCTGAATCAGCTAATGCTTTTCAGGATATCTTCTTTCCTTTTGTTATTGAGCTCAAACTTGATTTTGAATTTTGCTCCCTTCAACGTTCATAGATTATTCTGTTAAGGAAACTTTGTATTTCTTGATTTTTCATTTGAATCATTAGAGAAATAATATCTTTCATTCAATCAAATAGTTCATTCATAAGATATTTCTTAATGTTAATTTCATTTGAACATTTGATTCAAATACTGTTCCAGAATGATAATATTTGTTGTAGTTCATATGATTGAATCTTTGTTTCAAACAATAAAATCAATATGTTAATTTCCATGAGTAATCAGAGATCAAAAACCTCTTTCAAACCATCAAGGTGTATTATAAATGTTTTAGGATGAAGTTCGTCTAACACTTGGGTAGTATAATGACTTAAGTTGTCTTAGGTCGTCTAATGCCTTGGTCGTGTTTTACTCAAGTGGTCTAATCCTTTGTTGCCTTATGCCTTAGTCATCTAACATAGTGACATAGGTTGTCTAAAGACTTGGTTGTCTAATGCATTATTCACCTATTGATTTCTACTGTTAGACTCGTCTAACACCTTGTCTAATCCTTAGGCTAGTCTAATGGTAAGATTTGACTTTTGCATTTAATTATGCTTATTACTTACAAAGTACATTATATGTTTACAATGCAAACTAAATTTAAAAAAATTATCAAAGCAAAAATGATAGAGAACACAAGAGAACCTATTGGGGTGAAAATTGTCCAATGAGAGCATTGATGGTGGCAACACAAATCAAATAGGGAGGTGGTGCAAAAATTCTACAACACAACTAATGGTCATGAAATGGGTGGTGATGCATGTGTAATGGACACATGTAATGGTAGCAACATGAGCCGCAATGACAAATACAAAGATAGGACAATGTAGATAATATAAAAAATATAAAATAAAAGAAGTAAGAAGACAAAATGTTTGTTGCAACTACATTTTGTGCAAGATAAAATTCATATGATGAATCATCATCATATGAACTCTACAACTACAACTATATTAAAAATGTCATCGTAAAATAATTACAAGTATGTTACCACGTCTTATTTTATGTTGACTGTCTTATAATCAAAAGTAACATCTTCATGTTAGAGTGTATGTTGGGACAATTTTATCATAAAGATTTTATTGAAAAAAAAAATTATCTTAAAGTCAAAAGTTACTCATACATTAAAGTAGATCATTAAATGAACCATGTGAAACAAATTTATAAATTACCTTATATAGGTATTTTTAGATAAACTTCTCCTTAAGAATATATAGGATAGACACTACAAGAAAATGTCTTGTTAATAACAAATTTTAGTTACTAAAAGTTGTTAGTCATTATAATGACTAATTTAGATACCAATTTACAAAATAAAAAATTATTGGTTACTAAATTAGTCATTATTATGAACAAAAAATATATATATTTGGTTTCTAAAATTTAGCTCTACCAAGGTTTTAGCTACCAAACAAAATTCGTCACTAAACATTACCTACCGAAATTTTTGTTACCAAGGAAATTTGTTTCTAAATTAGTCTCTAATTAACTAGCGAACAATTTAACGACTAATTATAACTTTTTATTCATAATTGTGACTATTTTAATAATTAATAATTTTTTATTTTGTAAATTGATATTTAAATTGGTCACTATAACTATTAACTTTTGATTACTAAAATTTATTTTTAATGAACAACTTCTTCTTAGGGTGAGAAGAAAAAAAAATCTCAATAAATATAATTTACCCCGCAAGTAAAAATAAAAAATTATAAAAAAATCATATATAACGCTTTTACAAATTAACTTGTAAATAAATTAATTTTAACTTATAATAGAGTCAAATACATTTTTTTCTCTGTATTTTTTTTTCTTCAACTTTTTTCTAAAAAAAAACGAACACAGTGATAATTGTGGCAACTAGTTTTAGCTTTTAATGAGGTTTTCCACCGTGAAACTCTAACCATATGTTTCATAAAAAAAAAGCATATTTCGAACTAGAGAAGGTTGAAAGTTCCATGCTTCTCCATGAATTTCTAGGAGAGAAGAGTATATATATATATATATATATATATATATATATATATATATATATATATATATATATATATATATATATATATAAAACTTCTCCATAAATGTAATTTACCCCGTAAGTTAAAAATATAAAATTACAAAAAATTAGATATAACCATTTTACAAATTAATTATAAATTAATTAATTTTAACTTATACTAGAGTCAAATACATTTTTTCTCTGTATTTTTGCTTCAATTGTTTTTACAAAATGAATATATTGATAATTGTGGCTATAAAACTTTTAGCTTTTAATGAGGTTTTTCCCCTTAAACACTACACATAGGTTTCTAAAGAAGAGCATACTTCTAACTAGTGAATGTTGAAAGTTCCATGCTTCTCTCCTTAAGAATTTCAAGGAGAAAAGAATATAAAAGAAACTTCTCCATAAATGTAATTTAACCCTTAATTTAAAAATAAAAATTATAATAAATTATAATTAACTTTTTTAACTCACTATCTTATAAATAAATTAATTTTAACTCACTATTTTTTTTTCTCTGTATTCTTTCTTCAATTTGTTTTAATAGAGTAGTGATAACGTGGCTATAATAGTTTTAGCTTTTAATGAGTTTCGTTCCCGATTAAACTCTACCCACAAGTTTGTGAAAAGGAGTGTGCTTTCGAACACAAAGTTGCGAATGCTGAAAGTTCCATGCTTCTTACTTTTCCTTCCGCAGACGTATGCAAGAAATTTCTTCCCCACAAGACACGCCACTATCTCACTACGTCACACTCTCTCCTCTCCAAACTTTTCTCCATACATAACACCTATAAATACCTCACACATTCTTCAACTAAACAACACAAACACACTCATGAAATCAAACATGGCTTCCCTCAAACAAGTTTCACCCTTGTTACTCCCTCTGTTGCTCATTTTCATTTCCCTCTTCAAACCCTCCCACACCGGAGGAATTGCCGTCTACTGGGGTCAAAACGGCAACGAGGGCTCTCTGGCCGACGCATGCAACACCGGCAACTACAAATACGTCAACATAGCATTCTTGTCCGCGTTCGGCGGCGGCCAGACCCCGCAACTGAACCTCGCCGGCCACTGCAACCCCTCTATCAACAACTGCAACGTGTTCAGCGACCAGATCAAGGGGTGCCAGAGCAGAGGCATCAAAGTGCTCCTCTCACTAGGCGGCGCCAGCGGCAGCTACTCCCTCAGCTCCGCCGACGACGCAACACAAGTTGCCAACTACATCTGGAACAACTTTCTCGGCGGGCAGTCGAGCTCTCGTCCTCTCGGCGACGCCGTATTAGACGGCGTCGATTTCGACATCGAAGCAGGCAGCGGCAACCATTGGGATGATCTCGCAAGATCCCTGAAAGGGCATAATTCACAGTTGCTCTTAGCTGCTGCACCGCAGTGTCCGATCCCTGATGCCCACTTGGATTCTGCCATCAAAACCGGTCTCTTTGACTATGTGTGGGTGCAATTCTACAACAACCCTCCTTGCCAGTATTCGAGTGGCAACACCAACAGCCTCATCAGTTCGTGGAACCAGTGGACCTCGAGCCAGGCGAAGCAACTGTTTTTGGGAGTGCCGGCTTCTACAGCCGCTGCCGGAAGTGGGTTTATTCCTGCTAATGATTTAATCTCTCAGGTTCTTCCTGCCATCAAGGGTTCTTCCAAATATGGTGGAGTCATGCTGTGGGACAGATTCAATGATGTTCAAACTCAATACAGTGATGCTATCAAAGGAAGTGTTTAGTTTGTTTTAGGTTAACGTTAGATACTGTTTTCTGTGTTTGGAATAAGTAGCACCTTATGTAGGATTTGTTTTCTTCCTACACATATAGTGTGCTATGTGTTATTTATCGTATGCAATGTGTGTCTTCACAATAAAAGTAAGTATAGATGATCTTCAAATTGTAGTTTTCTTCATTCATCTTTCCATCATTACTGGTTTTCAAAAAATATATTTGTGAAGTAAAATAGGATTTTAGTTTCATTCTAACCATATTTATAGTATTAATTAATAATGACAATAAATAAAAGTAAAACTGAAAAGTTCATTTTAGAAGACATAAGAAAAAGCTGGAATTATGTTTACTAGTACAATTTTTTAAAATAAAATGGATTTTCAACCCCGCTTATATATTTTTTGTAGTCTTTTTAAAATTCTATTCATTTTGATATTTTTAAATCACACTAATTCTTTTTTTTTACTAAATATTGTTAATATTATTTCTATTTAAATAAAAAGTTACAATAAAATGTATTTATTATTTATTGTTTGAATAAAATTAAATATTAAGGAAAATAATTGAAAATAAGAGATCAAAATAGTCTTCTTATCTTTTCCTTCCTTACTCGTTAATAAAATCTGTCTAGCCTGGTTATAATGGTTAATCCTTTGATGCCACTTTTGGTCCCAGGTTCAAAAGACGACACCTTTATCAAATTTACCCAAATTATTATTATTATTATTATTATTATTATTATTATTATTATTATTATTATTATTATTATTATTATTATTATTATTATTATTATTATTCTAAACTGAAATTGCATAACAATACGATTTTAGTTTCATTACAATGATATTTACATTATAATAGTAAAACCCAAAAGTAGGATTTAGGAAACGTAAAAAAATTAGAATTATGTTTGCTAGCACAATTTATTTTCCCTAATGAAATAGATTTTGCAACCCCAGTTTTCCACTTGTGTAATTTTTATAAATTTTCATTATTTACAAAAAATCCGCTAATATTAAAAGAAAACTAATTTTAATTCAAGAAATATTTCTCTGTTATCTTATACTTTCCTAAACTCCCGATTAAATACATATTTACAAAAGAAAACTATTAGAATTGACAACCCAATCTTAACACGAAAATAGCAAGAGATGCACCAAGTAAAATTCCATGAAAAAAGCACCTTAGACTTCAGCTTCAACCAAAATGAAGCTCGTGTCATAGCTTGCTTCCACACTTATAATGAATTTTAATTCAGCTACAAGGAAATATCCAATTAGACAATGATACTTTGATATCAGAATTTTTTTTACAATTATTTGACACAATGTTTTCACTAATTTTCACTCTTTTTTAAAAAAATTATAAAAGTTAACTTTATTTTTATAAAAATTGTCAAATAGTAGTTAAATAGTGGTGTAAAAAAACATTTTTCATATTCAATTTCATTTTCTAATATATCTACTTTGGTTAACACTAATCAAGAAGGCTAACTCTCACCAAAGTTAATTGGCTCACTTTTATCAAATGCATTTAATTGTTGGCCCCACGATTAAAGTAGAATCGAAAAAGTTTGTTTGACATTGCAAATTCCATATACGTCCATTTGACACAAGTGAAGTGGCATTTTTAAATATTTTTTATCTATTTTGTGGGTCCCATATACGGGAAGAACAGAGAGTGAATTTGTCATTGAAGGATGGTTGAAATTTGAAAATGAAAAAGGCTTTGAGCGGATTGTTCCCTCCAACATGCCTCACATATTTGTCTTCATATCCCTTAGGGTTCGGGGAGCACATTTGAGAAGCATTGTTCTTAGACATTTGGCATCCAAGATAGGATTTTGGTGCACGATCCTTTGGTGTTCGCGGTGCGGCCATTGGGTTTTCTTTTGACATTATCTCTTTGTGTGCATCTAGGGTTGGTGTTCGTGCAAGGTACCCTAAAGACATTTGGTGTGGAAAAGTGTGGATGTCAGTGGATTTGTAATCGTCCATTTGATAATGTCCATGGTTATATCTTTTTGTGTATTTATTGTCATGAATAAATTAACTCTTTCTTAACTTTTATTTTGTTATATCCTCAAGTTTAGTGTGTTTTGTATTATTTTGTGTTTTAGTTGTTTTATGTTTGTTTTTCCTCTAATATCTCTTTTAAGTATGTTAAATAAGTTAATAGGAAGCATTTATGGTGGAAGAAAATAAGCAAGAACTCAAGGGAGCACGATTGGACAAGAAAAGATTGATTTTGAAGTAAATACCCACGTCGGACGCCACTGGAATCATGCTCAGTGCTTCAAATACATAATATTGTCAAACTGCCCAAGGCTAAGCGGTGACAAACTGAGGTTGAGCGGTGGAAAGTGGGGCTGAGTGCCATTCAGTTCACAAAATTTGGCGTTGAGTGCTGCTGAGACAAGGCTGAGCGGTGGGTCGCTGACATGTCAAAAAATGGATTTTTAATCTTGTTTCTCATGAAGGTTTGGACCATTCCTCATTTTGCACAATATAGAAACACTTTTGGGTGCTTGGAGAGCCTCTTGGAGGTTGCTAGGGGTGTTGGGAAGCTCTCCCACTTCTCATTGGGTCTTGTCCTCCATTCATGGTGGTTTTTCCCCCTTTTGGGGTTGGAGAGGAAGATGAGTTACGAATTGGAGGTGTTGATGCGAAGGGGAGGCGCAATTGGAGCATGGAGCAGCTGCTAAGAACCTTGGGAGAGGGCTTGCATCTTCTCTTTGGTTTCCATCTCTTCCCTATCTCTCTAATTTTTAAAACCTAGGTTCTCCATCATGGAGAGCTAAACCTATTTTTTGATATTAGATTAATGAACTAAATTCTTTTGTATTTTGTGATGTTAATTGTAAGACCTGAGATAAATTAAATAGTTATTTAAATGATTATTTAATTATGACGGGTAATAGAAATATTTAAAGCAATTAATGTGTAGGATTATAATGTGGAAAAGTACTAGCTTAAGTGGTTGAGAGTACTTTAATTATGTGTGAGGACTTGGGTTCAAGTCTTATGTGTGTCACTTGAATGTTAATTAAATTATTTTTTTGTTTAGTGATATATTGAAGGCTTAACGTGATGATAGATTTCCGAATTTGTAAGAGTTATCACAAATATGAATTGGTTGAATTGGTTGTGAAATTGACTTGGTGATTGATGGGTTGTAGGTTCAAACCTTGTTGAGAATTAATTTACTCTCTTTTTGCTAAATTTTTCCTTAGCAAGAAAATGAAAGGGTTGGAACCCTAGTAGCCAAGAGTGGCAATCTAGAGGGCTGAAAATATTCAGTAAATAGGTAATGAATACCCTTTAAGCCACATTTTAATGTAATTTTCATGTGGAGTGTAAAGAGCACTTAAGAGAGGAATAAGTGAGAGAGAGGAAGTGTAATTAGAGAGGGAGAGAGACCTGGAAACTGAGGAGGAACCTTGGCAGAAGGATTCTGGTATTGGTACGTACTGCAGAGAGAAATTAAAAGGGAAAACCAGTTCGTGGATGCAAGCAAAGAACGTGGCAGTTTTGGAGTGAAGGGCACATTATCTAATTTGCGTTTTAGCAAGGAATTCCAGGTAAGGGGAGTTGTTTTTTTGTTGGTTTAGGTTGTATTCATCATATTATATGTTGTTTGATCATAAAGATATGAATCTATCATCTGATGTGTGCTGTTTCTGCGTTTTCTAGGATTCTGCCCAGAAACCGCCTAGCGGGTATGCATGTGCCGCCAGGCGGTTCATTAGTTTGTGCATGGTTTTTGGTTTTGATTGGTTGAACCGCCTGGCAGGGATGAATATTCGCTAGGCGGCGCGTCTGTGTTCGCGTTTTCTGTTGAATTGCGCCTTGTATAGGGGCATCGAGACTTCTGATGGCGAGTTTATGCATTGATAGTGTAATCTGGTTAGAATTGGGGTCGAATGGTGCTTGGGAATACCCCTTTCTAATTTAACATGAATAGAGTTGGTTGTGGGAATAGGTAGAATCATAATTGAGTTATTAGGGTTCATGGTATGTACGAATACGCGGCTATAATGTCAAAGGAAACTAGGACAGTGAATTAGGTGTGATTCATCATGTGATACTGGCTGTGGAGTATAGGTTGAATTCTGGACAACTTGGTAGATCGCGGGTTCAGCAACCTGGAAGGGTTTCTGAATTCTGATATACCGCTCGGCGGTGTTTAGCCTGCCGCCAGGCGGCGGCGGGAACAGTGGCGCAACGGTGTGTTTCGTGTTGGTTGTACTGGAGGAGGTTATAAATGCTATTAGAAATTAGAGGAGGACATAGTACGAAATCATATGCTTAGGTAAGTGAGTATAAAATTAGAGAAATTGGATTAAGTGTGATGGATGAGCATGATATGGTAAGATTGTAAGAAGTGTAATTCAAAATAGTAAGAATAAGAATTTAGTGATAAGTCTCAGGTTTGAATGAACACACTTGTCGGGTCGCATCATTGGAATAAGAGATAGTGGGATTAAAATTTGAGGTAATACCTATGAATTGTGTAGAATGAATTATGAATTTACTGAGTAGGAAGTGTGGAACTGTGATAAAGCAATTTGAATAGAGAATGTGGTATGGAAAAATGCATTATGTGGCTTTTATTAGGAAATAGGAGAGCTTATGGTGTAATGTTGGAAGAAATTGGTGCATTGTAGGTGTGATAGTGAGTTTGGAATGGGAGTTACAGGTACTGTAATCTGTCAAGAGGTTGGCTCAGAAATCCAGATTAGGGAAGTGTGGGATAACCTGGAAAAGAGGCAAAATCAATGAGTGGAAAGGTACTGTCACAGCGCTTGGCGGCTGGACTGGGTGCGCTAGGCGGTCGAAGACCCAGAAAGGTAGTCTGCAGAGGCTGGCGCCTGGCGCCTGGCGGTGAGGTGAGATCCGCTAGGCGGACGCGAGGCAGCGAGCTTTTGTTCGAGAACCTAGCGCCTGGCGGTGGGACGTAAACCGCCAGACGGTCTGAACTTGTTTCGCCAGGCGGTGCTGGTTGATGCGCCAAACGACTGCGCAGCAGGTTATGAGTTGTGTGTGTTGTTTTTAACTAACAATGATGCTTTGCTTGGATTGGGAGATGTTGTGCCATGAGCGGGTAGGTTCATGGATGGTGGTTAACATGTGATGATATGAGCGGGGAGGTTCATATCTAGTTACTCTCACGTGGGAATACGAGCGAGGTAGGTTCGTATGTTCCGTGCTCACGGTTGAGAGATGCCACGTGCGGGGAGATACGGGGCTGGTGGATCATATGTGTTGGACTACGGGCAGGCAGGTCCGTAGAGCAGGACTACGAGCGGGGAGGTTCGTAGAGGCAGGACCACGAACGGGCATGTTCGTGTGAGCATCATATTTCTGAGTCCAAGGCTAACCAGTTATGTGATTTAACGGCTATAAAACCTTGGGGTTAAGGTCTTGGCCAAGAACTAGTAGATTAACTAAGATGGGTGTATGATTTCTCTTACATATGATATATCTGTTATGTTATTTGTCTCAGCTCACCCTTTCTGTTTGTGTATGACGATGGTCGTGTGATTCGTTACACGAGAGCATATGTTGAAACAAGTGGAGCTAAGGATGTCCAGCCGACGGAGTGAGGGCTAGCTTTGGGATTAGAGCTAGGGTTTTTCTCATGTGTATTTATTATATTTTATTATGAACACGAATTTTTGGGAACTTGTAACTCTTTAATGTTTATGTTATAAGTTTTGGCGCGTGCTTTAATAAATTTAAATTTTCCCGCGTTGGGATTATTATGGGGACGACTTTTGATATAATTTATTTCTTTTATTATTTACTTTTAAGTAATATTCCTTAGGGATGTTACATTAATCCATATGTTTTTCCATTTCTATGTTAGCATTTGATTTCCATGCTTAATGTTTGCTTTGGTTTGGCCACCCATGCATGATTTGTGTTTCTTGAAGTGTTGGAAAATGTATTTTTTAACCTAGAACTTAAATTGAATGCCTAATGGAGCTTGTATCTAGAGATAGAACATGATTCATTAGTAATCTTAAGACTCTTGAACTTAATGGATGATTTCACTTGTTGAGGATTCAAGGAATTGGAACTTAAAGAGTTATCATAGACTCAAAGTCGCTAGGAATAAGATTTGAGTATTCTTGTGAGTTGATTTTGACATGAAATTGGAATTGAGATGTTTGTGAATGAATGAGAATAAAGTGAATGAAATCTAGTCTTGACAATTGTATATAATCTATGTTAAATTTTTGTTGCACACCAACTGTTTGATAAAATACCAAAAAGAGTTTCTTTGCATTTTTGTGAGCTTTGTTGTCTATTTGAGTTGTGAATTGTGAAATTTGTCATGTGTTGCACAAGTCTTTGTGGAGAGAACGATATATTTATTACTTGCTACGTGCGATCGATGCACTTGCCGTTTTTCACCTAACAGAAAACCATGCTTAAAATAGCAAGTATCCACTATGTGATTGCTTCTTTCGTCGTAAGTACAAAGTTTGTTGGAAAATGTTTAGCCTCTTCCGATGGTGTTATGACCTATACCTCTATTTCCACGACCTCTACCATATCTAGAATATTGGTTTAGGTTAACAGCAAGACCTCATCCAAGACCAGTATATTAATTTGTGTTGACAACAAAAGTTTTCACAGCAGAAGATCACTCAGGTATTCCAGTAGCCATTTGCTTTTCTTTATGGAAAATTAGAGAGAAAACCTTATTTATTGGAGGAAGGGGATCCAAAAGCATAATTTGGGATTTGACATGTGAAAATTGCTCGTTTAACCCTTTAAGGGAATGAATAGCATCGTCTTGATCTTTGTATCTTTTATAAGCTTGGGTGGCTTCGCATGTGTAAGGTATCAAACACTTGCAATGGAGAACAGGTCTGTAATTTTCAAATTCATCCCATAGACTTTTTAATTGAGTGATATATTGACCGACAATGAAGGTGCCTTATTGGAGGCAAAAAAATTCTTCCTGGAGATCATAAATCCTAAACATATCGGCTTGAGAAAACCGATATTGAAGATCCCACTAAACCTCTGATCCTACTAAACCTCTAATGCTTGATCCATCCTGAGAATGGATTGTAGAATGGAATCATCAATGATTCTATGAATCAAAGCAAGAACCATATTGTTGCATCACTCTCATGCTCCACAGTATGGATCAGTTGATGATGGAGAAGAAATACTGCCATCTACAAGCTTGAGCTTATTCTTGGAAAAAAGGGCAAGCTTCATAGCTCTTTCCTATAAATGATAATTGCGTCTATTTAAGGGTGGTGAAACTAATGCATGTGATGGTGACTCATTGGCATGAAGATATAGAGGATTTGAGGGATTCGTGAGGTGATCATCGTAGGTGGAGCTCTAGACAACGATAGAAGAAAACAAAGATATGAAGTAGGCCTGAGCAAAATATCCTAACCCGTCCGAAACCATATTATCCGAACAGAAAAACATGTGTGCGGGTCAGTTTGTATGGATCGGGTTAAACCGAATAAAATTTTTCGGGTCCAAATGGATTTACATGGTCAGGTTCAATATTTAATTTTAAAAATTGTGGATACCCGACCCGACCCATATATTTAATTATAAAATCAACACTTTCATTTCAAACCCTAATTTTCTGCCGCCTCACTTCTTTTGTCAGATAAAAATCCTAATTCATTGTCACGATGCTTCCATCTCCAGATCAGTGGTCCTTCCTCTGGCTACCCTCGCCTCCACACAGTTTATCTCTTCCCTCTCTCTAAGCATCATATATCTTCTTCATCCATTCGATCTCTTCTTCATCCATTCGATCAAAACCCTTATGTTTGGGGAAGACGATGTTCAGATTTGTCCCAAACCACAAACGCGACTTCATTGGAGCAGGAGCAGATCTATAATGCGAGCCATCGCAAGTCAGTGCGAGCCACCGCGAATCATAAAAATGGTTGTTGTTTCGAAGGACGAAACAACTTGTACCTCTGTTTCTTTGTAGGTTTATTTTGGGAGTCTCAAGTTCATTGTTGTTTTTCTTTTTTTTTTTTTGAGTTTCAAGCTTCAGATTTATTCTTTTTTTTGGTAATTTTTAATTTTTTTTCTAGCTGTTCTTTGAAATTTTTTAAATTTTTAACGTGTTTTTGTCAAAATTTTGTTGTAGATTCGGTCATAGTTTTGTTTTATTAATTTGATTTAACCCGATCAACCCACCCGAATAAATTCGTTCGAATAAATCCATATTCTTATTAACTCGACGTGTTAACCGGTCAGAATTAATATTAAAATTTAAAATATCGGTTACGTCGGATGGGGCAAGTTGGACCCGGATCCGATCCAACCCGATCCTTGCTCACCCCTAATATGAAGAATAAACATAAATATTTGTGTGATAGATTCGGCCACCAGAGCTTTCGAAGGAGCTCTAGTACCGTCTCAGAATAAAAGTTTCATTGATTCCATCATATCTTTCCGTTTACATAAAAGGCTACCATATATGTAAAAGGATGAAGAAAATCATCCATTAGACACGTGTAATAACAAATTGTACAAAGAAAAAAGACAAAATCATAATAACTTGTAGTAAACATGATCAAGATTAATTATTTGGTAATACCATTCATTTTTAAACTCAGGGACCAAAATATATCAAAATTTGAACAATAACAACTTACAATTCACTACAAGTTTAAGGACTAAAAATGCATTTAACCATGTTTCTTTTATGGTTAATGCTTTTGCACTTATCACTGTATTTGTCTCTTACCTCTATACGTACAATAATTTAATTCTTTTCATGTTTTAATTCAAATTATAACTATATTTATAAACCAGTAACTTAATATAAGTAGGGCGATGATATTTTGATATCATAATTTATTTTACATCTATTTGATTTTACTCCCCGTTATTCTTTATTTTGTCTTTTTAAAAACACAAAACTTAACATTTATTGAAACTATTTTACCTTTATAAAATTTGTCAAATAGTGTTAAAAGAACTTTTTTTTCATATAATTATGGCCACACATTATCTTTTCTTAAACTTCTACATTTATTCTTTTAATATAATTATATAATTTATATTATTTTACCCAACATATTGTTTTTAAAAATATGTCGATTTTAGTAATTTGTAAATAAATCCACCACTCTTGTAAATTTTCCTTAATAGAGCCATTATTTAAAGTCCAACCAACCAACATTCATTTCGTTATTTGCGACCCAAGACCGACCAAGCACGCAGGAGCATGACTTAGGCAAGGGACACATAGCTGACATGTTATTTATTCCGTACGTAACACATGTCTAAGGTAGTTAAACCTTTCAACTACCTAGTAATCTAAGACGCGGTTCAACGCCTTGGACACACACCGGTAAATTGCGTCGGAAACGGACACCACAGACACCTTCAACTTAGATTTAATCACATTGGGCAGTATGCTATTGCTGAAACCGTTCTGAAGATCGCGGTATCTATCCCACAGCATCACTCCCCCGTAGTTGGGGGCTTGCTTCACGTACGGAAGCACCTGGGTGTTGAGATCCGCCGGCGAAATGTAACCGTTGCCGGCGCTGGGCGCTGCCGGCAGGCCCACGAAGAGCGAGTTGTTGGAGGCGACCAAGCTCACCCACCTGTCCCAGGAGCTCAAGAGGGCGGGGATGCCACTGACGACGGAGCAACTAGGGTTGTTGTAGAACTGAACGAAGATGTAGTCGAAGAGTTCGGTGGCGATGGCTTTGCCGAGATAGTAGATTGGGTCTGTAGGGCACTGAGGGGCTGCGGACAAGTAAAAGTAACGCCCCGTCGTTTGTCGGAAGTAGTCGAGTTCCCTGGCGAGGTTGTCCCAGTAATCCTCCGTCCTTTCGATGTCGAAGTCGACGCCGTCGAGCGTCACGCTTCCCAGTGGACCGTATTGGCCGCTGAGGAAGTTGGTGTAGAGGTAGTTGGCCACCTCCTTTGCATCCTCCGGCGAGCTTAGTGAGTAGTTCGGACTGTCTCCTCCGATTGAAAGGAGCACTTTGATGCCTAGCCCCTGTAACCAATACACAAACATAAACAATGAATTATACCAGATTGAAAGGACCACTCTGATGACTACTTTTTTCACTTGCTATTTTTGTAATATGTTTGCAAGATATGTTACAAAGTCAAAATTTTGTGAACTCTACCTGGCAGTATTTTATTTCGGTCTCTAGTTCAGTGCAGTGTTTGACGGCACCATTGTCGCAGTGACCGGCGAAGTTCCAAGCTGGGGTTCTCCCTGCACCGAACTGGGTGAGGAAAGCGAGGAGCACAATCTCATAGTTACCCGTGTTACATGCGGTTGTCAAATCGCCTTCGTTAAGGTTTTGTCCCCAGTACACGGCAATGCCACCATTGTCAGCGCGTGAGGAAGAGAAAGTGGAAAGGGTTAAGAGAAATGTGATGATAAAAGCTAGTCTCTGAGACGCCATTGCTTTCTGTTATGGCTTTCTTGTTTGAGTGTATGAGAAACAGAACCAACCTAGCTATTTATAGTGCCAATACCTTGTCCAAACAAATGGTATCAATGATGAAGTACTTTTTGCCTCTATCACGTTTCTCCTACGAGAAAAAGCATTATTCAACCATAAAATATAAAATATGAAAAATGATATTTTAAATATTAAATTTTGACAACTTTTTTTATAATTTTAGGTTTTGCTAAGTGGTTTTTTATTTTTTTATCTTTTTTATTTTTAATCTTTCAAAATCACTTAAAAGATGACACATCATGTTATGAGAGAGAATTGTCAAAATTTAGTAGTCAAAGTATTATGTTAAAATATAATTAGTAAAGCTTTTCATTTTGGTTCAAATGTGTCATTATTTACTTAGAACATCATACTTTTGTTCTGTTATAATTACCTTAAAGCATTAATGCAGCAATTCGTATTTTGTTTTGTTTTGTTGTGTTTGTAGTCTACTTCTTTCGGTGATCCCCGAATCTAGGAAGTTTTTAGTTTTTTAATTCTTAAAATTCTTATAATTTTTACAACGTTTTTGGTGAAGTGAATATAGTTTAGTTTATAGCTTACAAGCTTATTTTACTAGAGTTTAATATAAGAAATTTAAACTTTCTGTTTCACTAAAAGAATTATTAAATAAGTATTAATTTCAGAGATAAAAATAATTAATAATTATAGTAATTAATTAAAATATTAATTTATAAACTAAAAATTATTAATATTTAAAACCGTATCTATTTATTATGAATAAAATATTATAATTTATTTGTGGATGAGGATTTAAATTTTTCTAAGTTTTAATTATTAAAAAAATATTATTTAAATTAGTCTTTAATTTAAAGATAAATATTAATATATTTTAGTTTATAAATTGATACTTAATTACTATAATGACTAATTAATTTTAATTTTAAAATTAGTCGCTAATTATTTTTTTCCAGCTTAGTTCCTTATTTTCTTTAATATATTTTTCTATTATCTTTAGTTTTTTATATATACTATTTCTTTTTAATTTTATAAAAACATTATTAATCATTCAACACAAGAAATTTTTTGAATATAACCAATTTTATTGATAAAAGATAATTAGTCACTATAGTGATCAATTTGGATATTAATTTATAAATTAAAAATTATTAATAAATAAAATAATTTTAAAAAATTATAATTAGTTTTTAAATTGGTAACTAAGATAATTTTTTTGTGAATTATTCTTTAAATTTACGATAGTTATAGTAAAATTTTAACTGCCAAAAAAATTGATTTTTAAATTGATTTTTAGTTAGAAAATTGATCTCTTTATCACTAAAATATAAGAGTTTTCTTACATTGATTATATTGTTAAGTGTATTTGTTGGACTACTTTTTAATTTTTTTTATGTTCTTTAAACTAAAATAAAATTAATAATATAAATTAAAATAGTAAATATCTTACCTAAAAATTACATATAATAAAAAAATTTGATATAACAATAGTTTGAATTAAGAAATAAAAGATTATATTTTCTGAAATAGGTAAATATTAAATTTGATTATTACTCAGTATACTAACTTATTTAAATAAAATAATTTGCTGTAATAAAAAAACGTATATAGAACTTTTTAAAATAAATAAAAATATTAAAATATTTAATTATTTAATTATTTAATTATTTAAAAAATATTTTAAAATTAAAATTATATAATAACATTTTTTTTAAAATATAAAAGTTATTTAAACAAAAAAACATATGTTTTTTTATTTTTTATTTTATTTTTATTAAATCATTATCTTTGCAATAATTAAATTAAGAGTATAACTATAAAAAATGATATTTTTTAATTAAGAAAAGGATATTAAAATTAATTTCATTATTATCTGTTCAGTCACGGCACGGCCGTGAGTTTAAATTTGTGCACGTTTTTTGTGTGAGGGGTTTTCTAGCCAGTCGTTCTCTGATACTTATCACATAGTACACTTACCACATCGTACGTAGGGTATAACTTTTTTTTATGTGTATTATTTGTTTTACCTTTTAATAATAAATAAAAGACTAATTTTTGTCTCTTATTTTACTTTAAAAGCTTTATTTTAAATTTTTAAATTTTGTTTCACTCTTGTCTTCTTGAATTTACACCTATTTGTTTTTTATTATTAGAATATGTAGATTTTACTCGATCTAAATATTAAAACTTATTTTATCAATGTGACTTAAATTCTAAAAATCATACTTTGTAGTAAAATTTAAGTTGAATTAACAGGAAAACTAATCTAAATAATCCATTTTCACATTATTTTATTATATTTAGAAAGTCTCATGACATATATATATATATATATATATATATATATATATATATATATATTATTGTTTTT
>Ga0214545_1007674_pt1 | contig 17839 bp, 10 predicted proteins | sample CNSS4metaG_FD_160064 | JGI IMG/M metagenome (GOLD analysis project Ga0214545, IMG submission 160064) | Root nodule microbial communities from cowpea collected in UCLA plant growth center, Los Angeles, California, USA - CNSS4 | ecosystem: Host-associated > Plants > Roots > Nodule | place: USA...
TTAACAACTGGAGAAAAAGTTTCATAGTAATCAAGACCTTCAGTTTGAGTAAAACCTCTTGCCACCAAACGGGCTTTATATCTGTCAATAGAACCATCTGCTTTGTGCTTAATCCTGTAAACCCAACGACAACTAATGGTCTTCTTGCCGGCAGGGAGATTAACCATCGTCCAAGTTTTGTTCCTTTCAAGAGCATCTAATTCGGCATTCATGGCTTGTTGCCAAAACTTAAATTTGCTAGCCTCCTTAAAGGATGAAGGTTCAACTTGTGCAGAGATATTGTGGCAAAAAAAAACATGGTTAGGAGAGCATTTTTGATATGAAAGAAACAAATGTATGGGATACGAAGTGGTAGAAGACGAGGGAATGCTTGAAGTAGCACCACAATAGAATTTGTCTAAGTACCGAGGTATACTTTTAGTCCTGAGAGAGACTCTTTGTCCAGCAGTAGAAATAATAGTGCTGTTAGAATCAATGTTAGGAGCATTATCTGGTGTGTAATTTGTAGCAGTGGAAACATGTGCCATATTTGGAAAGTCAAAAATGGTAACATCAGAAAAATCATCATTTGTAGGAGGGGAAAGGGGGGGTCAAAGAAGTATGAAAAGGGAAAATGTTTTCGTGAAAAATGACATTACGTGATACAAGAATAGAGTGTGAATGCAAATCATACAGCACATAACCTTTGGTTCCAGATTTGTACCCAAGAAAAATGCATTTAATACCCCTGGAATCAAGCTTTGTGCGTCCTGCAGTAGGAGAACTAGAGTATGATAGGCATCCAAAAACTTTTAGGTTGGCAAAATCAAGTTTTATGGAATGAATCTTTTCATAAGGAGATATATTTTGCAAAAAAGGAGTTGGGAGTCTATTAATAATATGAACAACAAGCTTTATGGAGTAAGACCAAAAAACATTTGGAACTTTTGATTGAAAGAGAAGAGAACGACAAACATTAAGAATGTGTTGATGCTTCCTCTCAACAATGCCATTTTGTTGGGGAGTAGCAACACAAGTAGTCTCATGAAAAATACCTTTAGTAGCGTAAAATTCATTAAGAGAAAACTCTTTTCCATTATCAGACCTTAATATCTTAAGTGTACAAGAAAACTGATTTTCTATTAAAATGATAAAATTTTGAAGTGAGGTTTTGACATAAGTTTTGTGTTTCAAAAGAAGGACCCATGTGAAACAGCTATAGTCATCTACAATGGTTAAAAAATATTTATATCCATCAATAGAAGTAGTAGAAATTGGGCCCCAAATATCAACGTGAATGAGATGAAAGAAGCAAGATGATTTAGTTTTGCTAGCAGAAAATTGAAGACGTTTTTGTTTAGCAAAGGCACAAGCATCACAAGCATCAAGAAATTGAAAAGAAATATCAGGATATTGAGTGGCCAATGTTTGAAAAACTTTATTTGAAGGATGGCCAAGTTTCATGTGCCACAAATTACAAGAATCACTAGTGTTATTAAAAACAGAAGGTAAATGATTTGATTCTGAATCTGAAGCACGGTTATTACTACTGCTATGGAGATAAAAGAGCCCTTGGTACTTTTTAGCTACTCCAATTGTCTGGTAAGTATCCATCTGCACAATGAGACAATTGTTTTGATGAAAAATGATGAAACAATTGTTAGAAGACAAAAGTTTGGAGATAGAAACTAAGTGAACAGAGAAATCAGGAACAAATAGAGTGTTATGCAAAACTAGATTTCCTAATTTAATAGTTCCTGAAAATTTGGCAGTAACAAAATTGTGATTTGGCAAGCGTATAGAAATGGGATAAATGGGCTTTAAGAATGAAAAAGAAACTTGGAGGAACATATATGATCAGTAGCCCCATTGTCTATAATCTAAGAATAATAGTTAGAGATAATAGAAGGACCTGGAATTTGTGGAGAACATTGGTTGACGCTTGCCATAGGAGGTGTAGCAGTTTGAGATTGCTTCAACAAACCAAGAATTGCCTCATATTGTTTTTGAGAAAAACTACATTGAACATGTGGTTTATCAGGTTGTGTGGCAGAGAAGTCATTGGAGGTAGTGGGTGCAGGATCAGTCACGTTAGTAGAGAGGTTGGATTGAGCAGAGCTTTGTTTGGTACTTGATTTGTAGCCTTGAGGAAGGTCGTATTTAACCCAACAGTTTTCAGAAGTGTGGTTCGTTCTCTGACAATGATCACAGTATTTAGAGCGGACACCAAACTTGTTAGCACGTCCTCGTCCACGAGCAGCAGAGGAGCCTCCACGAGAAAAATTGGAATTCTTATTCGGATGTTCTTGAAAATTAAGATTGGCCATCGAATCTTGTGAAGTTTGAGATGAAGAACTATGGAATTCACGTTCTTGTTGAAGGACTAAAGAAAAGGTTTTGGGAAGAGGGGGCATGGGCTCCATGAGCATGATCTGAGAACGAACTTGGGAGAATTCATCGTTTAAGCCTCGAAGGAACTTGATAACACAATCGTCATTCCTTTCTTGTTGGATCTTGATTAGTAAACCACAATTACACGAAGAAGAACAAGTTCAGAGAAGAACAATTTTATACAGAGATAATTCTTTCCAGATAATTTGTAAACGGGTATAATACTGAGAAACAGAAGATTCACCTTGCTTGCAAGAATGAAGATCTTCTTGAAGATCAGCAATACGAAACTTGTCTCCGTGAGAAAAACGTTGCAAAAGATCGTGCCAAATTTCATACGTAGAATCCATCCACATGACCGATTGTTTGATGGGTAGAGACATAGAACGTGTCAGCCATGAAATCACCATTTTGTTGCATCTCTTCCAAGGTTCATGAAGAGCATCGTCAGAAGGAGGGCACGGGAGTGTACAAAGAACAAATCTTTCTTTGTTCTTGGTTTCAAGGGCCACAAGCATGTCATGCTTCCATTGCTGATAATTGGTGTCTGAAAGAGGGGGAGTAACAAGAATCAGGGCTGGATTTTCTCCAGGATGGAGAAATAAAGGATGGGTAGGGTTAGAAAGGTGATCGGAGAGAGAAGAAGTAGCGGCCATGAGAGAAACAAAGGATATCAATCTGATACCATGATAGTGTTTGTAATAATGCTCAAGAGAAAGCTTCTCATTATTATTGAATAGAGAAGAATACAGAGTGTATTGCAGCAACGGAAGGTACAATGTATATATACAAGGAGAATGGAAAAATAGAAAAAGGTAACAGACCTAACTGAACAGTAACAGAAGAAGAAATCTGTTATCTCTCTATCAGAGGTTTAGTGAAAAAATTGTGACTACATTCGTTTGGGAGATATGCACTTATATTTAAAACTGTTCTAGTAAAATTGTATATAATCTTGTTAATTAGATTTCACATAACTCAAGTTTACGAGTAATTACAACATAATATCATGTTTATAGATAGATAATGAGAATAATTTTTTTTAGTGGTTAGATATAAAAATAAATAAATTAATAGTAATCATCCAAATATATGGATAGCTAGTCACCTAAATTAAACGAAATTATATTTAACTTTATACAAAACTGCATATTCTTGAAAGTCCATGTAATTCGTTAAATGTTAATGTACTTAATCTTATAAAGAAACAGTGATTGAAGATTGAGGTCCTATAAATCATTAATTATGTTGGGACATAAAAATGTTCATGTTCATTTACTAGGAAATATTGTTATCTTTATTAGGATAAATTACAGAACTTGTATCCCAATGTGAAAAAGTTGATCCAAAGTCCAAACATATATGTTCCCATCACGAGACCAGAAAATCCCACGTGTCATTGTATGGTTTAAACACGTAGCAAAAAAAAAAAGATTCATACCAAAATAAAAAAAAATAAAAAAAAAGTAATTTACTACTACAAAAGAGTAACAGAAGCCAGGTGTAGCAGCCAAAGTGAACGGTGGTGACCGCCGAGTCGTTCTACACCACCGGTCTCTCTAACTCCACGTGGCAGTCTCTGAATTCATCAATCAATGCCACGGTTTTTTCTCTCTCTCCCTTCCGCCTTTCTCTCTCCTCCTCTTACCCTCCCCCAAAACCTCTTCTCTTTCACCACTCCGACAACAACCAACCGTTCGCATCCCAACAGCAACAGCAACATCAACATCAACTATGTCTCGCCATTGCCACCTTTGTGCCACCCCACCTGGGATTCTGCTATTACGAGCTAAACAATGGAACTACCAAACGCACCGCTACATGGTGCTGTTCATCACCTTCCTTGCCTATGCCTGCTATCACGCCTCCAGAAAACCCACCGGGATTGTGAAGAGCGTGTTGTGCCCGGACCACAAGGATGCAATGGACGGTTGGATCCCCTTCAACGGCCACGACGGACCATCAAAGTTGGGAGAGATCGACGTGGCGTTTCTCGCGTGTTACTCCATTGGGATGTACGTGGCGGGCCACCTGGGAGATACCCTGGACCTTCGATTGTTCCTATCTTCCGGAATGGTCGGTAGCGGCATATTCGTCGCGCTTTTCGGAATGGGGTACTTCTGGAACGTCCATCGTTTTTGGTTCTATCTCTCCATGCAAATGATCGCGGGCATGTTTCAAGCCACGGGTTGGCCTTCGGTTGTAGCGGTTATCGGTAACTGGTTCGGGAAGAGGAAGAGAGGGCTTATCATGGGTGTTTGGAACGCGCATACTTCGGTCGGTAACATTTGTGGCTCTCTTATTGCTGCCAGTGTTTTGGATTATGGATGGGGTTGGTCTTTTGTTGCGCCTGGTGCTTTGATCGTGTCTGGTGGGATCATTGTTTTTCTGTTCTTGGCTCCTTACCCAGAGGATGTGGGCTTCTCTTCTTCCTCCTCCTCTTCTTCTTCTGCTGCTGCTGCTGTTCAAGTTGGTGATGATAAAGAAGCTCTGGTGCATAAAACTGGTGATGGCGCTCTCAGACAAGCGTCTGTGGATAGAAAGGGCATTGGGCTTGTTGAGGCGTGCATGATTCCAGGAGTGATACCTTTTGCGTTGTGCCTTTTCTTCGCCAAGCTTGTTGCCTACACGTTCTTGTATTGGTTGCCGTTTTACTTGACTCATACAGGTAACGATTGATCGTCAGATTTTATGCCCAATTAAGATACAAAGTATTTTGTAGGTTGTGTGAATTGATGAAAGTTGAAAACAATAGTTTATTGAACCTAAATTGCATGGATCATGAATGTTTATATCTTGATGTTGCAGAAATTGGAGGGAGGTATATCTCTGTTAAATCTGCTGGAAACCTTTCAGCCTTGTTCGATGTAGGGGGCATTGTTGGGGGTATCCTTGCTGGCTACATATCTGATAAACTGAATGCCCGTGCTTTAACTGCGGCGAGCTTCATGTATGCAGCTATTCCTTCTATGCTTTTATACCAGCATTACGGAAGTGTTTCTATGAATGCCAACATTGGTCTTATGATGGTGACTGGATTATTAGTAAATGGACCTTATGCACTCATCACCACTGCTGTGTCTGCTGACTTGGGCACACACAGTTCTCTGAGAGGTGATTCTCGTGCTCTAGCAACAGTGACTGCCATTATAGATGGTACTGGATCTGTTGGTGCAGCTGTTGGTCCTCTTCTCACTGGGTTCCTGTCAACAAGGGGATGGACTGAAGTTTTCATTATGCTAGTTGTTGGTGCTTTTATTGCGGGGCTTCTTTTGTCACGGTTGATCATAGCAGAAATTGCAGAGATAAATGGCAGACCTTTACCAACTCAAGGTAATGAATAATGCTTCCAAGTCTTCTATGCATATACTCATGGAAGATGCTGTTGTGTCCTAATGCGTTTGTTCATGTTCTTTAACTCATAATATTGAATGTGTGCCTCGTGATGTTTTTGACATGGTGTTTGATATTTCGCAGCCACTGCATCTCAACCGCTTCTGGAGTAGGAAAGTTGACAGTGATCAGGTCCTCATGAATCACTAAATCTAATGCTCAATACCTGGGTTGTAATGAGAGAAAATTGTACAGTTTTGTTAATGACTCTGCCTGTAGCATGCAACAGCCACTTCACTGTTCATTTTACAGACGAGTGAATCATCTAATAGACTTAAAATCCATTCATTCAGCCCTCCGATCAATTTGTTGTCAATACTGTGGAAGGTTCCAGAGGAACTCGATTCCTTTTCATCGTGAATTGGATGTCTGAAGGGATAATTGCGGAGACTGACTGCTTGTGCTGAATTATTTATTGCCTTAATCCTTGTGTCACACTCATTCAGGGACCACCTCTTTCAATTTTGATATACAGCCAAGTTTCTCCTATCTCAAATTTTGTTATCACAAGATGTTAGTCATTTCGGCTTGTGTATGAAAATAAATAGATGAATAAATCTCGGTAGATAGTATATGATTCCTATGTTTCTTTTGGTTTTGAACTCTACTTTGTGTATGAGTAGCAGGTAAACCATCGTTTCTCTCGCTTTCGCCATAAATGAATTGTATCAATGTCTGTGTTTTCTTTATTCATGAAATCATGATGTACATTTTAACTCAACATATTTCGACCATGCTCTGCATTCTCCTGTTTCTGAAGAAATGGCCTTATCTGAAATACACTGTGTAAGAAACAAGTGTAGATTTAGACCAAAGGAAAAAGAAGTGGCTTTGCAGTTGGGATGCTGCTGGAGACTGAAACAAAAACCTTACAATAGGGTTTATTAAGCACTGATCAATGCAGGGGATCAAAATCAATGCTTAAGCTAATTTAAAGCCTTTTCTGAAGTAACAATTCTAAAATTCAAATCACTTCCGATGCATCGCAGTTAAATACGTAAACCTGTTTATTCAATGAAATAAATAAATTTAAGCAAACATTTAACCATTTGAACTCAATAGAACTCATCTTATGTTGAAATTGTAATGGCTTGCAAAAGAAACGGGTCCAAAAGAAAGATGATACTCTAACGTTGTATAGTGGTTCGACACCAAACAAAGGTAGACTGCCAAGGCCATTAACATGTTAATGTGAAAGTAATGGATGGATAAGTCCTTTACCAAAGTTCAAATATGCATAAACATAATCCTATGATTTAATAGAACAACAAGGGCTGCTTCCTACTTTCTGTTTCTTCCTCTTAGATAAAGCAAAGTTTATTCAAAGATGGGAGTGCAAAAAAGTACCCCTTCCTCCCTTTACATCAAGATGCAGTTTTAATTTTAAATTATTGAATGTTAATAGGTTATTTATAATATCAAAAAATTACTCTGAGGTATATTTATTAAAATATAAATATTTTTAATTATAACAATGTTGATAGAAAAAAACACAAAAAATAGTGCAATTTATTTTCAAAATTATTAAAATGAAAAAGATTTTAAAAAATTTATAAAATTAGATCACCTGTGCAGTAAGGGCTTTCTGCCCCTTTTATTTTCCGCATTTTGCCTCGGGTCTGGAACCGAGACATATTGGGGCGAGGCCAAAAGGTAAACCTTTTGGCCTCGGTTATCACCCGAAGCCATAGACCCAGTTTTATGTCTCAGTTGTTTTAAAACTGGTGCCATATACACAGCTTTCTGCCTCGGGTCAGTTAGGACTGAGGCCATAAGTAATAAATATTTTTTTTAAATTCAAATTTTCGCAGGCCACCATGCCAGACTGAACCTCACCCTTTTGCTCGCTCATGGTTGTTGCAGAGTTATCACATCACATAACCAAAGAAGCAAAAACCTTAAACAAAACACAACACACTTGTTTCACCTTAAGCATTCTACAACATCAGCATTTTATTTGGTTACATAGAACAGGGATTTTGATTCATTGATTCATTGATTCATCCCATTGATGTTCTGAATGACAGAGATAACCCCTTGCGTGCCAAGCTTCCCCTGTCCATTGGCCACCTGGTACTCTGCAAACCCACCTGGTCGGAAATCCCCTTCGATCATTCTCTCCCCAAATATCTCCAACGCTTTAGAACCCGCAACACCCTCTTTGATACCCTCCACGAACTGCTTCAAGTCCAACCCCGCGTGCTTGATCACCCTGCATTCAAACCAAAACACAAACTGCAGGAGAGTAGAACAACCCAAGATCACTCCATCTCCGCGACTTTCTCTCCCTCCATCTCCGCCGGTGCCGTTGGAGGTCTCCGCGACTTTCTCTCCCTCTATCTCCGCCGGTGCCGCCATTCCAACCTGCGATGCTGCCGTCTGCCTCTTCTTCGCCGCCAAGCACGGCCTCGGCGTGCGCGCCATCGCGTTGGAAGTCGCTGACGCGGAAGCTGCTTTGATCTGCTCGTCCACGGAGGTCTCCGCGACTAGGCGGAGGACCACGAGGCCATAGTTGGGGCGATCGGAGGCGTCGACGAGGGAGGATTCGACGCGGCGGCGGGGCTCGGGCGCCGATGACAGCGTGTGGAAGATTTTGGGGAAGGCTCGTGCTCGCGGAGAGAGAGAGAGGCACTGGTGGTGCGGGGCGGAATAAGGGTTCGCGAATTTTGAACCCTAAATAAAGAGTATGGCTTCGGTTGTTAGAGGAACCGAAGCCATTGACCCCCTTTTGGCACCGGGTCTCCTTGGACTGAGGCCTATACCCTTGACTTCCAGCAACTTTTTGGTTTCGGGTCCTATTGGACCGAGGCCTATACCCCTCTTTGGCACCGGTTTTGAGCGAACCGGGGCCTATACCCCTCTTTGGCTTCGGGTATTTGGAGAACCGAGGCCTAAAACTTGACTCTAATAACAAAAATGCCACCGCGCCATTATATGCTTCGGTTTCTGGTCAACCGAGGCATATAAGGCGAGGTAAAATGAAAATTTTGCACTAGTGGATAAGTTGAAATAGTAATATGATTTTAGTACACAATATTTTTTTAAATTAAAATTATATCAAATTTACATGACTTTAATTCAATATATTTTAAACTAAAGTTATATTAAGTTGTCACAATTTTAAATCAGTGCTTTAGTACAATTTTAATATGATTTTAGTACACAATATTTTTTAAATTAAAATTATATCAAATTTACATAACTTTAATTCAATATATTTTAAACTAAAGTTATATTAAGTTGTCACAATTTTAAATTAGTGCTTTAATACAATTTTAATTCAATTTTGATAATAGTCATGTCAATCGTCACATCTTCAATTTTAAATTCTTGAAAGTAAAAGAATATTTTAACAATTAAATTTTAATTATTTTTTTATTTGAAGTAATATTTTTAAAAGACTTTTCATTTTTTTTATTTTCTACAATTTTTCATATTTTAAAATTATTGAAAAGATATTATTTTAAATCTATAAAATAAATAATAAAAATTTAGTTATCAAAATATTATTATACTTGTCAATATTTTATAGGCCAAAAATATTATTATCAAAATTATGTTACTTGAAATAATTTTAACTTTAAAAGTACTTTAAATTAAAATTGTGTAAGATTAGTACAATCTTTTTGTAGTGAAGTTGTCTCCTGGGACTTACCTACTTTCTTAATTTTTTTTAAATCTGTCTTTCAGTAACTTTTAACAATAAATTGCCCCAAAATGGTGTTTTTTGCCAATGCTGATAAAGTAATTATAACAATGCACAAGGAGACACGAAATTAAAAACATTTCCAGCAGCAGAAGCTGTTAATTTGGTACAATTTAAACCATTTAGATTTCCTTCTCAAGGGAGAGACACTATGATCACAGCTGAGGCCTTTTCCTCCGGACATGGAATTACTACAACATTCCCATCATCAGCAATTGATCCGATCCAACGAGAAACATGCACAGGCTTGTTTCCTTCATGAAACATTACGAACTCTCCAAAATCATTCCACGTGCCACCACTGATTTCATTCTTTAGGCTTTGGTCCAACACTTTCTTACAGTATCCACTCTTTGAGTGACCCTCTACTTTCATGACCTCACACATTTCTTTCACAAACAAACTAAACTCTGTCCAAACTTTTTTGTCAAGCTTTTGCTCCGCTTCCTCGACGCACAGCATGGCAACTTCCCTCCAAAATTCCTGGTTCAAATTTAAGTCTTTGCCAATGAACTTGAATGCCATGCTCTGTGCTTTTCCGCATCTGGTGCGGTTGATCACTTCAGCAGGGGGAGGCTGGTCGTTTTTTACGAGATGAGAGTGGTGAAATATAGGTGCTTTAATCTCTTCTCTTTGGAGTAACATGCTGTTGTGAATGTCAGCCCAAGTCTTCAGGAAGTTCTCTACCACCAACGCATCTGCCAAGAGAAGACTGCAGCTAATACCTACTGTGTATCCTCCACATTCAAAGTGGGTCACCTGAAGAAAAAACAACAAAAAATCAGAAAACTTTCAACAGACCCTCTCAGGGTATATATACATTGTGTTGCGGGTTACATAATTGTTGCATGAATGGTCCATATCATAATTTCAGGAATAGTATTTCAAGTAGGATAATTGTTTGAGAGAAGATTATTGCAGGTGACATCAATGATTTCGTTACATAGATCAAGTGGGTTGGGTCACAATCAAACCGTGACACTTAGACTGTTATGCTCTTAAGTAGAAAGGATTGTATCTGATTAATGACTATAATTTTTGTGGCCTAGTAATAAAGGTTCAGTTGTTATGATTGTTAGTATTATGATCTTTGATTTAATCACACATTGTTTAGAATTGGAAGATGTGATTATCTATTTTATTATATAAGAGATCTTATGTAAAGTTTGAAATACACAAAAATAAAATGTGTATATTTTTCTCTTCTTTATTCGTTGTTCCTAATAACAATTAGTTTCAGATCCAAAGTCATGAGTTTGATTAAAACAAATTACGTGTGAATAATGTCTATAGTTTTTAACCTAATGGTAACTGTTCAGGATTTCGATCCTAACAGCATATTGTATTTAAAGAGGTGAAATAATGTGTCGTACTAATAATAAAGTGAAGTTAAATGATAAAAAGTAGAGTTATGGTATGTTAACTAAATATTTTTAACCAAGTTTTGACAAACTTTCCTATTTAGATAAAAAAAATATTATTTTATTTTAATTAAAAAATAAAAAGTAATAAACTTTAATTCTATTTTTAGAAACTTTGTTAAAATTTTGTTTCTCAAAATATAATTTTCCTATAACGTAGCATGCATCACTTGCCTGGACGTAAAAGAGAGGAGAGAACTGAGGATTGTGTTGATCAATTTCCTTCCAAAAGACAAGCTCGGCCTCAAGATGCTCCTTTTCAGCTCTCAAGGAAAGAAACTTCGACAGGAGCATGGGGAAGCGAACCTCGTAGAGTCGAATACCAGAATCATTGGGCACAATCTCCAACACTGTCTCGTCCTGGTCACTGTCCTTCTTTTTGAGCCTCCCAGAAAGAAGTGGGTGTTCCACCAGAGCACTGCCTAGTGACTCCACAATCCAACCAGCCAAAAACTTGTCACCCTCTTCCTCCTTCAACGACTCGTAGTAGAGAACGATTTGGTAGCATCCATGAATGCCCTTTGTCTTCACAATTGAGTCAGTGTCACTCATCAAAACCCGGCGAACTCGTCGTGGTTCTGACACCTTCACCGGCCGTACACTCATCACGGCTTCAATCTGCAACTTTGGGAGGCTTTCGCTAGCATCACACACAGCCATTGTTTCTTCAACAGATGCTCAGTGTTCATTCTGGCCATACTTATTTATAGGGAAAAAACTTTGGTTAGCTTTAGGAATTCTATTTTCAAGTATGTTCTACGTTTCTTTTACTTTTTTTTTAATTTATTTATATCATTATCAATAAAATTAATTGTTTTTACTTTGAAAAGAAATTAATTGTTGTGATGATAGTAGTGTAATACTTGATGACAAAATTATCTATTTATCCCACTTTTATTATACATATTTATTAATAAATCTGTCCATTCAAAATAATATTAAAAAAAATATATTACATCAATTTCCTCCGTTTAAATTTATTAACAATTAATCGTCATATCTACTCAAAAATCAATTAATTGATCAAATTTAGTTCAACCAATTTTTCATTATTAAATATTTATTAAGTTCATTCTTTAAAGAAGTGTTTTAAAAATACTTTTACAATTTGTTTGAAAACTTTAAAGCAGATGCATTTTAAAACCTGTATTTGAGTTCGTTAAAAATATATTTTTTACCAATGGATTAAATATTTATTCACGAAAAGCTCTTAAAAAAAGAACGGCATAATTTTGAAAAAATTATAAGGTGGCTTACTCGTAAAATTGGAAGAAGGGAGAAGGATTTTCGGTTTTAACTTCGTCTTTAACACTTAAAAGGTTGAGTTAAATATGTTTTTGGTCACTCAAGGTTTAAGTAGAATTTGAAATTAGTATTTCTTTGAAATTTTAGACCAATTTAGTCTTTCATCGTTAGAAATACGTAAATTTAGTTTTTTTAACCAAATGTTATTAAGATTATCTGACGTTTCAAGTGCATTTTATGTTAGTATTTGAATTCTTTACACCTTTTGACATCTTTTCTATTTAATATTAGCTCAAATATTATCGTAAATCGTGTTTGAAACGTCACATAAACTTGACAAAATTTGGTTAAAAAGACTAAATTTACGTATTTTTAAAGATAAATGACTAAATTAGTCTAGAGTTTCGAATAGGGACTAATTACATATTTGAGTGGAATTTGAGGGACTAAAACTTATTTAACCCCTTAAAAGTTATAAGATTGGTTTAATAGGTTTTAAAAAATAATGAGAAAAATTAAAGAGAGGAAAAAAGAGATTACAAATTCAACATCTCTAATAACAATACAGAAAAATTAATTAAAATGATTTAAAAACATGTGTGATACTGATGTAAATTTATGTGTTAGAGCAATATAGGACGGTAGTTGGATTTGCAGTATTGTATAGGCATAATAATGATTGGCGTGATTAAATTAGAGTTTTGGTGTACGGATTTAGCTAACATTTGTGTCTGTCTGGTGTTTATGCAAAATTTGGTAATCCGACTAATCTAATCTTTTTCAATTGCTACCACAAATAGTAGTTAAGTTAGCTATAAGTTAATATGACTATGTACTAACTACTGTTTAACAACACGCAAAGCTAGTACAAATTTCTTAACGTTTGCAATTTGTATTGGAGACTTCGCATGGTTACATCATTATTATATCTAGTTATAACGTATTAAAAAAATTATTTTATAGTTTATTTACATATAAAACTTATTTTACAATTTATAACCAAATGAAAGTATACATTATTTTTCATTATTGTTAAAATTGTTCACATAAATATATATATATATATATATATATATATATATATATATATATATATATATTGATGTTTAATTTTGAAATAAATATGACAACAAATTCTATTTCTTTATTTTTTATTGAAATATAAAATTGTTTACTTATTATTTTTATTGTAATTATTATATTAGTTTACCATTTTATTGTTATTATTTTATGATAAGATTATTATTTTTATTATGATTATTATTGCATTGTTATTTTATTATAATTACTATTTTTGGTAATGTTAAGTGAAGTTACAATTGAAAAATAATGATTGGAATTGATTTTGTCATTTTCGAAATCGAGGAAAATCAGAAAGAAAAAAAGAGAATGAAATAGAATTAGTGACCAATTTTACTATGAATAAATTCTCAATTAAAAATCAATCTCAGAAATAAAAAATAGTTACTAACCAAATTAGATATTAATTTATAAAATTTAAAATTATTAATTATTAAAATAATTACTATTATAAATAAAAAATTATAATTGGTTACTAAATTAATCACTAATTAATTAGATATCAATTTATAAACTAAGTCATTTTGGTAGCTAAAACTTAGATAACTAATTTCTAATAATCAATTTGTTTTTTTGTAGTTAAAATCATAGTAGCTAATTTTTAATGACTAATTTAATGACCAATTACAATTTTTTATTCATAATAGTGACTATTTTAGTAAGCAATAATTTTTAATTTTGTAAATTAGTATCTAAATTGATTATTATAGTTACTAATCATTACTAATCACTAAAATTTGTCACTACTTAGAAGTTTTCTTGTAGTGTTTAAACACTAATTTCTTCCATATTCAAAACTTTGATAGATAATGTTAGTGACTAATTTATAGTCTAATTCACAAACCAATTATATTTTTTTATTCATAAAAGAGACTATTTTAGATACCAATAATTTTAAGTTTATAAATTGGTATATGAATAAGGGAGTATAGTGACCAATTATTTTTTGTCTTTAGAATTGATTGTTATTTTAAAATTTTCTTTTAATTTGAGAAGAAAAAAAAAGTTATTATCATCATACACGAAATAACATTTAATACTTTTCAATAAGTAACTTATTCAATAGGGTAAAACATTATACCTATATTACTATTTGATAAAGGCTAGATTATGTCTTTCCTCTCCAATTTTGTAGGAAAATTTTAAATGGGTCCCTTTATTTTTATGCATCTCGATTTGGTGTTAATTTTGGAAAATTTATTGTAATCAGACATTGTCCATTAATAACGTGCTAACAATATTAAATATTAAATATGTGTCACATATCAGTTCATGATTATTTATTTATTTATTTTTTAAATAAACTTTGTCACGCACGTGTTAAGTTAGTGTCGTGTCACGTGACAATGAAAATGACATTATGATATGGTAATGAGAGTGTCATGTATCACTATCACACAAAATATCATTGTTTTAATTTCAATTTGATCCTAAATTTGTTATTTTGATTCAAAAACTTCCAATTTTTTTATATTGTGCAATTTCATCACTATCCAAATTGAAACTAAATTTAATTTTTTTATAAGTTATACTGATATTTTTATTAAATATTGTTTAGAAGTTTAAGTTTCTTTAAATTTATATTTTGCATTGAACTTTATTTAAAATTATTTTAAAATTTAAAATTTATTTATTTTTAACTGATACATAACTATTTAAAATTTTACATTTGAATTTAAAAAATTGTTATTTTTAATTCAACTCTTACCTTTGTATATAAATTATTGAATTGTACACATTTTAAAACTATACAGTTATTTGAAATATAAATTCAAATAAAAAAATAATATTCAAGAATGATATAATAAAAAATCAATACAAATAAAATTCAATGTAAAATATAAATTTAAATAAATTTAATTTTTTTAAAGTTATTTAATTAAAAACCAAATTTAATAAGAATATCATTATAATATTTATATAAATTTAAATTTGATCTTAATTCGAAAAAAAAACAAAATTGTTCAATTTAAAAAAAAAATAACTAAATTAAATTAAATAACGAATACATGACCATATTGATATTAAAACAAGCATACTTTACATTATATTACTTTTATCACACTTTGTACAATATTAATTTAACATGTGACAAAGTTTTACTTTAAAGATAAAATCAAAAGAACCACATACATATATATCTTAAACTTTATTTGTATGGTACTCACATTAAATGCTTGGTTGCAACACATAACAAATAAAGAGACCTGTTCAGATTTTTCTAAAAACATTAGGACGAAAGGCACAATTTAAATTTTAATAAAATATCTTGAAATTATTCAACAATATTAACATGCAATGGATATATATTGTTTCTGTACCCTTAAATGATACTTCATCTAATTAGACAACTCAACATGTTTATTTATTTATTTATCATTACTATAAATAAGGAACTATATCCATCTCTTGTCTATCAATTTACTATTGCGATTATTGAGACTGGAATTGTAATCAACTGTATCAATGTACTTTAGCCTCTACAAAATTACTTTTTAAGTTCGAGAACAAAGAAGTACTAAAATCAATCCAAAAGTGTTAAAAACAAAGAAAAAAGAAAAAAAACTCTTCATCAAATCTTCAGTAACTTTAATAAAAGATTTGAATATTAGGTAAAGATAAATTCTCCCAAGGCCTATCAGTGAAATGTTGTTGAGGATACACTTTTCAACGTCCAACTTAGAAAAAATCGAAGTAAGAAAGAATGATGTCGAATTGAGATTACCTTCGATATAACTTCAATGTAAACACACTTAAAACCTATAAACATACTTCGTGTTGATTTGGCAAAATAAATTTTCAATCCAGGAAAACACAATATTCACCACACAAAAAATCTTTAAATAAAATTAATTTTAGAGACAAAAAATATTTAGTGACTAGAGTGACTAATTTATACCAATTTATAAACTTAAAAACATTATAGTCTAAAATTATCTCTATTATAAATAAAAAATTTGTCAAATGACTAATTATTTTTTTATTAAAATTAATTATTATTTATATAATTTTTTTGTAGTAATTTTTTTATTTCATAACATACAATAATAGTTAAAACGTCATTTTAAAGAACAAATATTAGTATAATATTTATACAAATAATAAAGTTGGTTTCAATTTGGAGAGACTAAATTGAATCAAAGATATATATGTAGGAACTAAATTGAATCCAAGAAATATATACATAGACTTAATTGAAATTAAGACAATGACATATGTTAATAATTTTTTTTAAGAAAGACTTAATCGAGATGTTTTTTCAAAAATTATGATACAATTGAAACTTTTTTAAATACATCAAAATATGTGTCATTTGAGTAATTTAACCAATTTATTTTTTCTTCATTAGAGTTGATTTGTTGAACTTTGTGCAAATATAAATTTCGTTGCTTTGTAACAAGTAAAAAAATATTTTTTATTAATTCAACTTATTTTTTAATCTTATTTTTCATTGTTATTGAATTATGAGTGTATTTTTAATATTCTTCACGTACCTAATTTACTAAAGTTTAAGTAATTAAGATATATTTAGAGTAATAAAGAAAGTTTGGTATATGTGTAGTAAGTGAGTTCATATTAGTATTGTACAACACTTGATACCTATACAACCAATGGCGGATCTTGGCTAAAAGTGCCGAAGGGGACAAAGTAATATAATTTTGAGATCATTAGATTCGATCATTAGTATAATGTTTCAAAAAATGACTTTTTTAGCTGAACATTTTTTTTTCATTAGTATAATGTTTTAAAATATGTGAAGAGATATAATCTATCTTATTTTAGTTAATAATTTTCTTTTCATCACTCTTAAACGATTAATTTATTATTTCATTCTTTATCAACATACTTTTTTTAAAATAATAAAAAAATAATTGATCATAATCTAATAAAAAATTGAGACATGTAATTATTAAAAGAAAAATATATTCATTATTCTTAATACATAATACACTATTATTTTTTTCTATATTCATAAAAAAAATAATATACAAAAAGCTCATTAGATAAAAAAAATAATGTTTTCATTATAAAATAAGACAAAAGACAAGAAAGGAAAAGGATAAATGAGAAATATAATGAGTTTATGTCTAACTTTTTTTTCTTTAAAAACAAAAAGAAGGGATGACAACGGGGCGGGACGGGGACGGGTTTCGCTATCCCATACCCATCCCCGCATAAAAAATTCATCTCCATACCCAAACCCAACGGGTATCAAACTTTTATCCCATCCCCATCCCCACCGGGTAATGGGTATAATCTCGTACCCATACCCGTATCTATGTTCTAACTATTTCAATATTAATTTTTATAAAAGAAAAAAATTACGGTAAAGAAAACATAATATTATCAAATATTCAATATTAGGAGGATGATTGTTTCTTTCATATCAAATACTTTGAAATAAATTATAATTGTCTACATTTTAGATTAGAATACCGAATAAAATTTCATGAGAACTAAAACATTTATTAAATTTGCAAACTACAACATTGATGAAACTTAGTTGATAAAATTAAAAAATATTTCAAAAAAATATAAAAGGAAAACAAATATTCAAATTAAAATATATTTTAAATGTTTGTTTACTTCAATTTTTTAAATTCTAATGAATCTCTTTTTTATA
>Ga0214545_1007675_pt1 | contig 17838 bp, 14 predicted proteins | sample CNSS4metaG_FD_160064 | JGI IMG/M metagenome (GOLD analysis project Ga0214545, IMG submission 160064) | Root nodule microbial communities from cowpea collected in UCLA plant growth center, Los Angeles, California, USA - CNSS4 | ecosystem: Host-associated > Plants > Roots > Nodule | place: USA...
ATAAAAAGAAAAAAAAAAAAAAAGAGCATGAGTTGGGATAAATAAAGAAGAAATTAGGGAATAAAGTCGTTTGTGAAATTTTTTGAAGTTTGTACATATGTTAGAAATTTCTAAAATGCTTAAAAGTTTCTAAAATTTAAATAAGGTGAAAAAAAGTATAAACTTTTATTTAAATGTTTACCTTATTTAAGAAATACAATCTTTAGAGAACTATTACAAGAAAAATTGTAAATGAATCTTAAATATGTTAATTGACCTTTCATTTGCGATTTTTTTGATTCTTTTGGTTTTCTATTGTATTTGTGGTTCAATTTTGTTTTAATTATAAAAACCCTGAAATTAATTTGAAAAGGAAAAGTATTAAATATTGAATATGACATCTTTAAGAACTAACTTAGGTTGTACTATGAAATTTTATTAAAAACTTAAATCTTTATCGAAAGTTGAAGGTGCATGACAAGAATTGTCCTATACACGATTTGGAGCTTGTTGTTGTAGTCTTTGTCTTGAAGACATGGAAGCACTATCTTTATGGTGTTAGGTTTCATGTGTTTAGCGATAGATAGAGCTTGAAGTGTTTGTTTCATTTAAGATGAGGCAATGGAGATGGGTGAACATTCAAAAAGATTATGAATTTCATTTGAACTATCATCCGAGCAAGGTGAATGTGGTTTTGATGCCCTGAGTAGAAATGCAATGTAATTATCTAGATGATGATCAAAGCACATGACTTATTAGAGGTTTCAAAGATGTAAGCTTAGATGTAGAATTTAAGTTTTATCACATTAATTGCAACAATGTTGTTATGACTAATGATTTCTTAGGTTTGATAAGAGACAAACAATTGGGAGATCCTACTTTAATATGTACTAGAGAGTTGTTGGGTACCAATCAAGTTAAGGATTTCTCAGTAGATCCAGATGGGATGCAAAGATTAAGAGAAAAATTATTTTCTTTTGCACAAGACTAGCGAAATAAGATGATCTTAAATGAGGGCCACAAGAATATATTAAGTCTTCATCCTAGTTTGATGAAGATGTCTCAATACTTGAAGAAATCTTTTTGGTGGTATAGCATGAAGGTTGATGTAGTTCATTATGCATCATCTTGTATAACTTGTAAAATGTTAAAGGTGGAGAACCAAAAATCGGATAAAATGTTTCAATAGTTGAACATTCCAACGTGGAAGTGTGATAACATCTCTATGGACTTTGTTACCCACTTGCAATGTGCAATTTAAACACATGATGTTATATGGATGATTATGGACAGAATGATAAAGAATATTCACTTCATACCAGTAGATATAAGGATATCCATCTAATAGTTAACACAATTGTATATCAGCGAGAAAATGGGATTTCATGGAGTTCTTGCGAGTATTATATTAGACAGAGATCCTCTATTTGCATCTTGCATCTGACAGACATTGTAAGAAGCCTTAGTGGACAACATTGAGTAAGAGAGGGCTTTTCAAACACTAGAGGATTTGTTGAAGGCGTGTGTTTTAAATAATCTTAGGAGTTGGGATGAGGTACTAGTTCTTGTGGAGTTCACCTATATAATAACAATAACTAGACAAGCATCATAATGAATCCATATGAGACTTTGTATCGAATGAGATGTAGGAACCATCGTGTTGTATTAAGATGGACATATTGTCTTACCATGTCCAAAGTTACTAGGAAACAACCAAGAAAGTTTGGCAAATATAAGATTTGTGAAGCCAACTCAAAATACGTTTAAATCCTATGTGAATAAAAAGAGGAGACTCCTGGAGTTTATAGTGGGTGATCATGTCTTCATTAAGATTCGCTTATCATAAGAGTTTGCCAAACCATCATATTCATAAAGCTAATCTCAAAATTTCTTGAATCGAATGTACCAAATCTTGAAAAGAATAGGTCTAGTGACCTATGAAATAGTCATGTCTCCTTATTTTACTAGGCTACGTAATGTATTTCACATGTCTTATATGTACAAATACATTTCTAATTTGACTTTGGAACCCAATGAAGTTTTGTATGTGGCATTGGAAGACTTCCACAAAATTAGTGTTAGACTTATTTTTATGTATTATATATTTAAATTTATATTGTCTTTATAATATATGCAAATATTTTATGTTTAGAATATGTAAGTGTTCCTTTCATATTACTATATATCCCAATTGAATGGAATGATGAATAAAATTGGATCAACGTACTCTTAATAATATTTGCACATGCATATCAAAAGTGTAACATCTATAATATACCTTAATAAAATAAATACTTTACGCTTCAAATAAGACGAGCATTACAATTGAGAAAAATATATGTTGGGATCATAAAGCGATTTATTAATATGGATAAACTTGTGAATGAAAAATTGTAATAATTAGTACAAATTTTTTTATTATTACACGAATTTAACTCAATCTTTATAGTAATACAATTATATAATTGATGAATTGATTCATGCACTCACTTAGTTGTCAATTAGTATTTTCTTTAACATCGAGAAATTTAATTACATTTGAGACTATTATCCCTCTCATGTCACTGGGTTTTTTTTCGTACTAGGCAAATCATCCACAATAATTACGGTAATGGGCACGTTTTAATAAAATTACGTATATGGGCAAATCTTTCTGCCTCCACACGATTTTGCAATAAAGAAATCATATACCCTTTGTACATTTTTCGTCATATGAAAAAGTCAAACGACCAAAAGCTGAAATTGTGGTGGGGCTAAACGTTTTGTGAAAGGTAATTGTTGTGGGAGAGCTCATTTTTAAAGGAAATCATTTGGGGGAGCACGTTTTTTAAATTGTAATCGATTACTGCCTGATGTAATCGATTACGAAATGAAATTTAGTATTTTTAGGTTTTTTGTAATCGATTACAAAGTGAATGTAATCAATTACAATTGTAATTTTTACATTAAAAAGTTCATTAAATTTTAATTGGATGCAAAAGCAAGCATAACAATATTGAATCTGAAACTAAAAATAGGGGAGAAAGTAGTAAAAAACATTATAATTGATTAAGGTGCTAATATAACAAACTAGAATGTCATTGTGAAGTACACGGTGCATTAAAAAATACAAAGTTTGTAATAACATAAAGATAAAATGGATCTAAGAAGGTGGAAATTGGCGGTGCATGTAAGCCATGTCTTCCTCAATTTGACCAACCCGAGCATCCATACCGTCAAATCTAAAACAAACAAAAGCCCGCAGATTGCAAATCTTGTGGATAATATCATTGAGCATAGCAGTAGATGGATCCTGGATAGGCTGAGGTGGTGGAGACGGTGTGCGCTCTTCATGAATAGGTTGGCCCTCCATTTCACGTTTATCAACCTATTAATCATGAATGTTTCTTACAAAACCAAAGGAATGAAGTACTTTAGCACCAATTGAGGATGTTCTCCAATTAATGTCCTCAAAGGGTTCATCTTCAAGAGGAACATTAAACTGAATTAAAATGTCAATAATGTGATTTGCATATGGTAAAGGGGCATTGTCTCTTAATGCCTTTTTCATCTGATTTCTAACTACATAACCTCAATTAACCTCCCTTCCAGTCAGCATTGCTTGTAAGACCCGCTAAATTTAAATAATTAAATAATTAATTATTTAATTAATGCGAGTAAGAGAAGCCTTTATGGCATTAAATGCTAATGTTCATGACGTGGAAAAGTACTAGCTCAAATGGTTGAGGGTACTTAGTTTGTGTGAGAGGACTTGGGTTCAAGTCCTATGTGTGCCAATTGCGTGTAAGTAAGAAGATAGCAATTGGGTTATACCAGTTGGCATGAAAAATGGATTGACATGATGGTTTGGTATTGACTTGGCATTGCATGGTTGTGAGTTCTAGCCTTGGGGAAAACTTAAATTTAACTTTATATGTTTTTGCTAATGCTGAAGTTTGGTGGAATGGGAAGGGTTAAAGGAAACCTTAACTTATCTAGCAGCCAAGGGAGGCTGAAAAACAGCCATAAAGGGGACCATGAATGGCCATTAACCATTAATTAAGTGGGAATCCCGTTTTTGCATTATTGACCTAAATTTAAGCACGGTTTAAAAGGTAAAAGTTGAGTATTGGGAAAGGTTTTGGCAAGGATAAGACTATACCAGGAATAGAGCACAAAAGGAGAGTGTTTGTGAGTGTTGGGTGAGGTTTTGGGTCTAAATTGGTAGAAGAACAAGAAGGAGATTGGCAAACAAGAAGGAAGTAACACATTTAGCAAATTGAGCAAGGAAATCCGAGTTAGGGGAGTTCCTATTGTGTGTTTGATGTTGTTGTGATTTATTATTGATTGAATCGTGATGTATGCGGGGTTGGGATGACAATTTACATGAAAATCAGAGATGAAATCGGGTTTCTGGAATTTTTCCAGAAATCGCCTGGCGGGTCGCACGTGGCGGCAAAGGATGAACCGCCAGGCGGCACGAACATAGTTACCCTATTTTTTGGCCATTTTTGATATTTTTGGGGTACCTGTGATGTGATCGTGATGTCTGTATGCTCGAATGTGAATTTTGATGTTTGATAGACTTTGCTTATGTTGATTATGTTGCAAGGCATGACTTTTGATCTGAAATTGGGTGTTGGGTTTATGTTGGGAATTGGATAGAATTCAGTTTGATTGATGAATACTCAGTTTGAGGGAATGAATATTATTTCGAACGAATCGGGAATGTGGTTGTGTATGCATCTGCGTAACATGGGTTGTATGAATAATTGATAATTGTTCAGAATCATGAGATTATTTTGTCATATGTTTATGGGGTTATATAATGAATATTAATGCATGTGTGATGGGTTGCTGAATTCGTGAAATAAAATGGGAAATTATGATTATGCTGTTGTTGGTGATGGGTAAGCATCGAATTGGTCAAATATGAATATGTTGGGATATATGTATGAATAATGTTCAAATGAAAGTAGTTGATCCTTGTATGGTGGGTATATTAGAGTTTCTACTACATGATAGAGTGTACGGGAATTGGGTGGTTTTGGATTTGGTCAAAAGGTAAGAATAATGAACATGTAATAAAATATGGCATTTAAACTATTGGGAACTATGGTCAGATGAGTGAAATTGATAACTGGGGTGGGTTTGGATTGTGCACACAATGTTTAAGTTATCTAAGGTATGAGTATACATTGCGAAGTATTGTTGCTGGACTTTTGTGAAGTTCGTAATTCCGTTATAGAATTATATCTGAAAATGCTTTAAGGGCACTATATTATGATGGGTTGAGTGCCTTACAATTTGGTATGGAATTGTGATTGGAGTGCAATAATTGTGCTATAAGTTTGTATGTGGTGTAATTAGGATACTTGTGAATCTGTTAAAGTGCCAATAAACCAGTAGCAGTGCGCTACTGGTATAGCGCTTGGTGGTGTGTGAGAGCCGCCAGGCGGACGGAACACAAACCTGTGACAATGGTCACAGTGCGCGCAGGGCGCCTGGCGGTAAAGTGGGTTCCGCCAGGCGGAATAATGCAGCAGAAACCCTGGAGGTTCGGTGGCGCCTGGCGGCACGAGACAGGTGGGGTCGCGAGGCGCCTGGCGGCAAAGTGTGTGACCGCCAGGCAGTGAGGGTGCAGAGATGAGTCTGTAGGGGCGTGGCGCCTAGCGGTGTGTGATGCCCGCAAGGTGGTCTGGAGCTAAATTCCGCCTAGTGACGTGAGATGCGCACCAGGCGGTTTTGGTCCAGTGATGGTGCGCGAGGAAAGTTTTCTACACTGCTTTAGGGAATGTTCATGATGCGATGCTTTGGTTGGGGGCCCAGTTACGAGTGCATCTTGTATTGGGGTAACACGTGACCACTCTAGGTTGTAGCCTGGTGGTTTAGGAAGTCCAGTGAAGTGTGCGGGTTGTGGCTCGTACGGCGAGGTTTCGGATGGTTGCCCTCTTCAGTGGATTCTGATAGAGATTTGGTAGTCTGGAAACAGCTACAAACTTTATGTTTGTTTAGGGGAGCTCCACTTGGTGTCACGGTGAGATGTTGTGGCAAGGTTATTCCCACATGTGGACTATCAGGTGGTGGCCTGTAGTCGGTGGGGCGAGTAGACACTCGTACAACAAAGACCGATCATTGATATCACCTAAAGGGTATAGAGATGATAGACGTCTAAAGGCAAGTGTTGGAAGTGAAGCAGTAAAATAAAAGGGGAAAGTGTACTAACCCGGGTTTAAATTTATTGATGTTGTATTTAATATTATATTGTTTGGTTTTATTTAAATGAGCTCACCCTATCTGTGTGTGTATGGTAATGATCATGTAACTTTTTACATGGGAGCATATGTGGATGCAGGTGAGCAGATAGATGCCTAGAGACGGAGTGGGGATATCTCAAGGCTTTATCACTAGTCATTATGATGAACTATGATTTTATATGTAATAATTTTATAGACGGTTTTAATTGTAACATTTACTGATGCGACTTATTTTTTCTGTATTGGCGCGTTGGACTTTAATATTTAAATTCTCCCGCGTTTTTTTGGGAAATTGATGATAAATAAATGAGGTGGTTATTTTATTTATTTTCTTATTTATTTTAATAAGTAATTTCCGGCTAGGACGTTACATTGCCCACATTAATATAATGTTTTCTTCTGAAGCTTGTGCAAGGTTAGTTGTTCGGGGCAGCAGGCAGCGGCATATGATGTAGTGTAGTATACGTGTTTCTACTTTCATTTTCCCTACAAGAATTCCTCCTCCAATGTTGACATTTTCATGACAAATCATTGATTTGGCATTCTAAATAGAATAGTCATCCCTCCATTCCTCTACCATGTTTCCCTCAAAACACACGCCTTGAGTCCCCAACTTTGTTATACGATAAAATATATCTATATTCATTCTAATCGATATCTTTTTAACTTCAGTAATGATAACCCCTTCAGTAGTAATTTGCAAGTTGGAATAAAAGGCTCTAACTAATTTAGGATAATAACATTGATGATGACACAAAAAAGGTAATAATCCCAAATTATATAGTATATCATAGAACTCAAAGTTTTGCTCTTCAATAAATTCAGTTGGGAATCTTGGTTCAATAATATCTTTGTTGCAAAATTTGGAAGAATACCTTTCATATTGAGCAGCAGAAGAGAAGAGTACTTGGGGCCACGACGAGGGGATAATTTCATCAGCTTGGTTGGTGTCGACATCACAACAACGGTAGACACCAATTTAAGTCTTTCGTTTTCTCAATGATTCAACCATTTTTAGTGAATTTTTCACGATTTAAACCGATAGGTTTTGTAGAGAATTGAAAATAAGAAAGATTCCAACGAACAGGAGGTGATTTGGTTACGAAATGAAGCAACAATGGTGAAAAATCGGTGCAGGAATGGGAGTGCGCGAGGGTTGAGAGTGGCTGTCAGCGACGGAGAGAGAAAATGTTAATTTTATAGTGGAAGACGTCTTGTAATCTTTGTTGTGAAATTTGGAAGAATACCTTTCATATTGAGCAACGGAAGAGAAAAGTCTTTGGGGCCGCGACGGGGGGATAATTTCATCAGCTTGGTTGGTAGCGACATCATGACGGTGGCAGACACCAGTTTAAGTCTTGCCTTTCCTCGATGATTCAACCATTTTTGGGGGATTTTCACGATTTTTAATCGATGGGTTTTATAGATAATTGAAAATAAGAAAGATTGCAACGAACGGGAGGTGATTTGGTTAAGAAATGAAGCAACAATAGTGAAATCGGTGCAGGAATAGGAGTGCGCGAGGGTTAAGAGTGGCTGTCAGCGGCAGAGAGAGAAAATGTTAATTTTATAGTGGAAGACGCCTTGTAATCTTTGTTGCAAAATTTGGAAGAATACCTTTCATATTGAGTAACGGAAGAGAAGAGTCTTTGGGGTCGCGACGGGGGGATAATTTCATCAGCTTGGTTGGTGGCGACATCATGGCGGCGGTAGACACTAGTTTAAGTCTTGTGTTTTCTCGATGATTCAACCATTTTTGGGGGATTTTTCACGATTTTAATCGATGGATTTTGTAGAGAATTAAAAATAAGAAAGATTGCAACGAACGGGAGGTGATTTGGTTAAGAAATGAAGCACCAATGGTGAAAAAAAAATGTAGGAACGAGAGTGCGCGAGGGTCGAGAGTGGTTGTCAGCGACGAGAGAGAAAATGTTAATTTTATAGTAGAAGACGCCTTGTAATCGATTACAGGATTTGTGTAATCGATTACACGTGTGTGTTTTTATGAAAAGCTCTTGTTAATCGATTACAGTGATGATGTAATCGATTACAATGAAGTTTTTTTAAAAACAAATTACCTAGTAATCGATTTCTATATGCATGTAATCGATTACATTAAGATTTTTTTCACATAAACTTATTCTTAATTGATTACCAGCACCTTGTAATTGATTACATTATTAAATTTCCGTTTTCAAATAATTTTTACTCCATTCTAAGGGTCCCTTAATCGATTAATGAGGGTCAGTTTGAATTCCATTCATTAAAAAAAATGATTAAGAACTTCCATATTTTTTGACATCATAAGCAAAGAAAATAAACAAAATAAATTAGGGCAACCACCTATATTTAGTATTCTCGCGCTCATCCACAAACCATCCAGAATTTATATCTTATTCTTCGGCAGATATTGGTGGTTTTATATCTCTAGTTTGGATGAAAAGCTCAATGTAGGTGCAATCATCTCTGATCGAGAAGGTTTTTCGTGCATTCGAATTGAATTCAAGATCTAAAGCATAAGCATTATCTGTGATACCAACACTTCTCAAAGGTCCACCATAATAAATAATTGTTGGTGAAGTTAGGATGGAGTTTGAGGATGACGATGGGGTGTTCGGAGTTAAAAGAGAAAGAATTTCTTCAACTGATCTTGTAAATGTCACATACAACTCAATCATTGTGTTTAAAGGAAAAGAATACTTACATTACAACATTTGAAAAATATCTTCATCCGTCTTCAATTTAGATGCCTCATACATAGTATGTCCTTCAATGTGATGGTGGGTCGTCTAAAGTAGAGGTTGTTTATGGATGTGTTTGAGGAGCAGGGAATGGTTGCGCACACTTTTTGTTTTAGCATGTTGTATGTGCAGTTGTATGGAATGCGAAATATTTGAGGACTATCACATATGAACTTCACTCCATCCTCAAAGAGTTTCATTTCGTCGTTTGCAAATAAGGTCGTACGTGAAATCTTGAGATTCTGTGATGCCAAACATTTTAGTGGAGAAATTATCCATGTATGGGTTGTGAATGAAGAAGGAAGGGCAAAGGAGATGGAATGAAATCAATTAAATTTTTAAGAGCTAAATTTGTGCAATTGATATAATGGCATGGGCTTCCTATTTATAACCATCATGGATCAATTATTGAGTGATATGAAAAAATATATATGTTTTGCATTGCAAATGTAGAATTGAAGTGGTAAAATGTAAATAGCATCAAATTAAAGTACATGAAGGCCTCACAATTACATTATTTTATTATACAATTACATTCATCAGCGATGGCCGCCTTGCCACATGTTGCCCTTCGTGTGGGTCGTCGAGGTTGTCTTTCAGGTTATGGTGGAGGAGGGGGTGACTCACTTTCCTCATCAGTTTCTTCAACTTTGACGGATTGAGAAGCTTCATCAAAGCAATGAAATGGCATTTCTAGTCGAGTCATTGTTGATGTCCCAAACATTTGTGATGGAGCACCACCATAGCTGGTATGAATGTGGCACTGTGGAACCACCATAAATTTGGATGGACCCACGTCAAAGGTAGACGGCGGTGGGCAAAAACCATACGATGTGGGAACCTGATGAAACGAGGATAGAGGTTGCAATTTTTGGACCCTGTTTCCAAAACCAGGAGTCCGATTTTGTGAGTGAAGGAAGCAAGAAAAAGGGCCTATCAATACGCTGCGGGTGATGTGAAGGCAGTCCAGGATATTGTTCAGGCATGTCATACTAATATAGGAACAATAATTAATTGACATGTTTGAAATTTAATAATACAAATTATAAATTATGAAATACAAATAAATAAAACATTCCCACTTCATCATCAAATGATTGGTCAACAAGCGAAATGTATCGGATGGTATGAGTGATGTACCATTGCATGTATGGTGAGTTATCATGCACATAGCCACTCATGTTGAATGGTTTGCCTCAAATAAGCGAATTGTGACGATTATTCGACAATGTTATATATCGATGATGATATTGTCTCTAATTAATATTCGCCTTTCCTTGGAGATCAATTATGTAAACCTCATACAGGTTAGTCGGGTCTAGTGGGATGCTCTATCGCCAACCAAATTTTTTGACCATCAGGTCAACTTGGTGAAATTCCACAGTCGCAAAAGAGATTAGAGGAACCAATGCCCAAATAATTGGAGAAATATTTATGGTGATTAAGTGATTCACCATTGGTTGCAAATAAGGTGTCCAAAGGAATTGCAAAAATTAAGCCAAAATATTAAATAAAACCAAAAATCAAACTAATATGTACAAAAATGTAATGGAGAAAACGTGTTAAGGAACCTATTTCAGTTGTATTTTATCAAATTTCTTGCGAAACTCGACCACAATTGTTTGGTCATGGAAGATGGAATGCGTAATTTGACACCATCTTATGCTTAGGGGGAATGCTAACCCAACCATAATGTCGTCATTCGTGACTGGTTCAATTTTGGGAGAGATACATGTCAATCTCTCCCAGGCCCAACACTATAGCAGTAACATGCATCCTCCGATGTTGTCCTGTTGGAACTTAGTATCGTGATCTAGTGCATGATACAAATAAGCCAACACTACTAATCCCCAGCTGAAGTTTGAAACATTAGACAAGTCTCTTAATAGTAGCAAATACATAAAATGAACAAGACTCGTTGATGTATCAAACATCAACATACTACCAATTAGTATGAGGATATGAGTACTTGCATACTATTCAATTGTGCCATGGTCGGTGTTAGCTGGTTATTCCCGAAATCTAGTATTCAACCATGACAACTTGATTCAGTTACATATGAACATATTTTCAAGTGGAATATCCCCAATAATTCGTGGCAGAATTCCATCAGGTTCCCATAAGTAGATCTGGTGACGGGTTCGCCATCTATAAGCACACCCAATTGAAGTGAAACATCCTCCAACGTGACAGTTGTTTCTCCAAGTGGCATGTGGAAGGTGTGAGTTTCAATCCTCCACTTTTCACATAGTTTAGTTACTAATATATGGTTGATCTCCATATTGTCAACCTTCAAAATATGCCCAAAACCAACTAGATCAATTAAATTTCTAATTCTAGGGTCAACCTGATCAATATGTTTTAAAATCCATATTGAATGTCGTCTTGGTCAGAGAATTCTCTCGTTCCCTTGTCATATATCATTTGTAATGTGGTCATCTTGATGACACAAGACTGACATGTTACCCGGAAGATAGTTGTTTTCAGTCATCATCAACTACATCATACAAAAATTAAAATCATTGACAGCATATCATTTCAAGATATTGAAAATAATTTATATAAACAAAATAGGATAATAAATTTCACCGTACCTATGAAATTGACAGGTGATAATCATAAATTTGCATATTGCCATGTTCAACGCTACAATCGAGATAATTCATAATTCGATGTGCAAGAGATGTCGAGCCCCCATCAATATCGGCCAAAACCAATCTCATTCACTGTCAAATTAAATGATTGGTGGTCTGATTGTGGTCACTTCCAAGTCAGTTGTCTTTTGTGTCATCATGTCATAGTTGTTTGCTCGTTTGCTCATATGCAAATTACAAATTTTATCGATCATGTTTATAACCTTAATACATAAATAAGGCCTATCAAGTCCAATTCCACCCGCTGCGAAATGAGGACTATTGGTCAACATATACAGGTCCAAATTTCATTCCAAACCCTCAAACTAGGTGCAAGGCTTCCGGACGACCATCAATGACAAGGATCCATAACGAAATGGATCAACCAATTCCAGATAAACCGAAAAAATGTTCTTATTGTTGCACTGAGGGTAATCATAGGGGCCAATGCCCATTTCGCCAATGAATTACGTTCATTTTTAATTTCAATAACTTTATTTTTCAATGTTCTTTTCTTCTATCTTGTATGTCAATATTAATAAAAAAATTTATGCCATTATCATATCTTCTACCTTCATCCATTAAATTTTAGTAAACTTTATTCTCTAATGCATTACAAAAACCTAGAAACTCAATTCATGCACCTGTAATCGATTACAACACTCAAGTAATCAATTACATAATCCTAGAAACTATATTAGGCTATTTGTAATCGATTACAATGTACATGTAGTCAAGTACACAAAGCTAGAAATATAAATTCTTCAAAGGTAATCGATTACAAACAATATGTGATCGATTAAAAGTTGAAATCGTACATGGCACACACGATTTCTGCTTTGAAATCGTCTTGTATGCACATGATTTCTTTTTTGAAATCATCATGGGTCCACCACAATCCATTTTGAACGGAAATCGTATAGGAGGTGAACATTTTCTATTTGAGAAATCATGTGCGACAGAACAATTTGTCCATATCCATAATTTTTTTAAAACATGTCCATTACTATAATTATCAGTGGATGATTTGCCTAGTAAAAAAAAAACCCATGTCACTGAATCAATAAATATTTAGTCTTCAACGTTCGGTCCTCCAACCACTTATTTCAACGCTTAACCATAATTCAATTAAATAGCTTTAGATAAAGATGTAATTGTTGGATAAATGGTAACTTTAAATGCATGTCAGTTAAAATAAATATTTTCTCTATTGAGTTGGAAAATGTAGCGTTTTATGGACACTTTTCCCATGAATTACTAATGATTGAAGAGAGCTCTCTTTAGGATATTAAATCACAGCATTGCGAACATTCAAACATGCCGTAAGAGTGGAGAAACTATAAAACAGGGCTAAAAGGAAAATTCATATAAATAAGTTGGTATTATATTATTGAAAACGAAATATGCTACCTATAAAATAGAAATTAAATATTTAAATTGAATGAGAATGTTTATAAGTTATGGTTGTTTATAATCAATGGAGATATTTTTAGGATTTCTTTTTATTTATTTTTTGTATGTTTTTGAATCTTGCATTTTTACTTTTGTTCTAATTTTTCTTAAAAAAATAATACACTTTTTCTAAAATGAACTAAATTTAAAATAAACTTTTATCGTAATATATATTGTTTTACATAAATTTAAAATGCAATTTAGTTATTTAACGATATTTATTGTAGATATTAGTTACAATGTTTGGACCATTCTTTATACATTCAAAGTATTTATCCATTATACATTTGACATGATAACTAATCACTTCAATTTTTGAAGTTTTGTACGTATTTAAAAGTTGAAATAATGATTAGCATATAACCTAAATATTTAAAAACAATTATATCATTTTTTTAACGCCTTATCCTCAAATTCTCTCTAATGTCATTGACTTGAAATTCTTACTTTAAAAACCAAAAGTTCAAAGTAGTAATTACTGTACGACTTGATATATAGTTTTAATATTTTCCCCATTATAATTAATAAACTACAAATGCTTAAAACTAGTCTGATGAACATAAAAGTCCACGATCATTCAAAACAATTTTAATCGAAGTCCAAAAATTTTCCTGAGTAAGAATTGTTGGATCATCACTTCTTCGATGAATACATAAAATATAATAAAAAAATTTAAGAAAAAATTTGTCCTTTGCTCAAAATAAGGACAAACGGAAGAAGTTTGAAATAATAAAAAAATTTCAATTTATTTTTAGAACTCTTTGAAAAGGTTTTTAAAACCAGATATTTAGTATAACTCATAGTATTAAGTTTTTTAAAATATATTTTCTATATTCCGTGTTCTACATACTAGATTAAATATACCACGAAATTCAATTCAGACATTTTAAATTTCACTTAGATTTAAAGTGGTTAATGATTCCACAATCCATTTATGGCTTAATGGCAAACATAGATTAGGTGAGATGAACCCTGAAGACAAATGCGAAAAATTATAACAGTAAAAAAGTAGGAAGGAAATTCAGTACTATATTATATATTATTATTACATGCAACAACCAACTGAGACAAATTTCAGAAGACACAACAAAAGTGGAGCAAAGTCTGAAACAACTAAGGGACACACCGACACCAAGAGAGACTCGCACAAGTGGAGCCCTCGTCGACCTCCCTTTATTTTTCATTACCTATATGTCTACGTTACTATCATAAATTCTGCCACTGAAAAATTTCCCTCCTTGCCATCTCTTCCTTTCACCACATCCATCTTTCAGAACTTGATGCTGCAATATTTCACAAACCATCAAACACATTAGCTTAAACATAATCATTACACTTTCGAACTAAAATCAATGCAAGATCCTAGTTCTACAGCTTCAGAACATATTTTTAACTATCTTTTAGAAAACTCGCAAGAAATCTTAACTAACCATTAAAAAGGAGGTTAAATACACTTTCAGGTTGTGTGAATTAATTAGAGTAATTAGTGTAATGAGGTTATTAGTGAAAGAAATGAGTGAGGAAATAAGTGGTGTGTTGAACATACGTATTGCAGTTGGTGGAGGGGCTGATAGTGTAGGGTATGCTGACGCCACATTTGCTTGGGAGTGAAGCGGCGTTGCCGAGGTTGATACCGCTCGTGCCTATGGAAAGGGTTTTCAGGCAGGTGCACGCGGCCCTGCGGTCAGCGGTGGTCTTCGCGGCGGCGTTCAGGCTCTTCACTCCGTTGCAACATGCCCCCGGCGGGGCTCCGCCTTTTCGGAGGTAGTTGATGCATGGAGCCACAGAACTGCTAACTTGCCCGCACGTGATCGCATGTGCTATGGGTGCACTCACGACGACCATGAACACCATCGCAACGATGCATGCAACCTTCATGCTCGCCATCGCCACAGATCAGAGGAACAAATGAGAAGGAAAGTATCACAATATATGTTTGGTTTTGGTGAGTCTCTTGCTCGGTGCTTGCTTGGTATGTAAAATTGTGCAAGACTAGGGTTTATATAGAACATGAGATAGTACTAAGAAGATATTAGGTTGGCCATCATCGTCAGTGGCGTAACTTCGACAAAAAATTTAGGAACGCCAAATTAAATTTGTTATATATAATTTTTTTTTTCATTTTTTCTCTTCATTTCATCGGCTTAAAACAAGCACACATAATAGTATAATTCAAAAAAATATAATTATCATTCGATATTATATCATGCTATTATATCATGATATAAACCATGAATACCATTTTGATAAGTCTTTCTTACCTCATCAATTTGATTTGGTGGGTATTGTCAAATTTGAGGACATTTTTCCCGGATCGTATTCTAATGAATTCTTAAATTCATTATATATAACTCTAGGAAATTTAGAGATTTGTTTTTCATTGTCTTGAATTCTTGGTTCTCATGAAATTTCTTAAGTTTAGTTAATGTAGATGCTTTTTTTTTCATCTTTATCACAAACCTTCCTCTTTCCAAAAAAGAATCAATTCTTTTAATCTTTATCATGATCTTTCTAATATAAATTTATCATCTCTCACCTATTTAGAAAAAGAAAAATTGTATTCACAAATCATAATTATCACAATGCAAAACATAACAAAATTCATACAACTTTAATTAAATAAGCAACACTATATAAATCCAAAACTTTAAAAAAAATTTACCATAGGCAGCAGAAAACATGAAATCCCTAAATTTCATAATTAAGGGTTATAATAATTTGGGAAAAATTATAATTAAGGTTCATACAAATTTCATAAAACAATCCCTAAAATCAAAATTAGGGTTTATACTCATTTGGAATAAACTTAATTTAGGAGAAACATCTTAAAAAGAATTATAAATTTAACATATATAAATTATAATAAGATACTAACCTTGATAGGTGAGAGATCATCCGAGAATGTATACTTCAATTTCAATTTATGTGTTCCCCAATCTCTGTTTTCTAATTTATCTCTTTATATTTATTTCTTCTCACACATTTTCATGATAATTTACACTATGGAAAGTTCTTATAGCTAGAAAAAAAACTCTAATCTCTTTTATAAATCAATGTCTCCATTGAACTTTTTATTTTATTTTTTATTATAATTTTTCATAATATAAATTTAATATAAATAATATATAAATATAATTTTAAAAAATAAATAAATATATATAAAAAATAAATTTCAAAAATTTTGGGGAGCCGTGGCTCCCCTGTCATTTAATAGTTCCGCCGATGATCATCATAATTCAATATAGTTACGACTTTTGTTCATCTTTAATTAATTTAATTATTGTGATTTAAAATTTAAGAAATAAAATAATAAAAAAAAAGGTTTTCCGCAACTACATATTCATGAATCGTCGTGATCCTCTTCTATCAAAGAATTTGTGAACACAAATGCTCAAGTGCATGTGTGACAGGTTTTGGTTTGTTGGTAGTTGAGCAAAATTTAATGCAGTGTGGTACATGGTGTAATCGTTGAGCCCACCTGGCATAATGTGACGGTAGATTTGGTAACGGTTGAATGGGATGGTTAAGGCCAAGACACTGGTCAAAGTTTCACTCCTTCTATTTACTGTCACTAATAATGACAAAGGTTTTGAAATGGGTTACCTACATCACTGTTTTCGAGTAACTTTGCTAGTAAATACTGTAGTAGCAGTGTTTGTATTGTAGCAAAGTTCAGTTTTTGCTGGTATGGGAAAGGACCAAAGCAACGTTAGTCACGGCACCGAATTCCGAAAATACTTTGACGAATCTATTGCATTGCATCTTCTGATTGGTTCGGATGGAGGCACACACTACTACTAAACATTTCAGGGTTAATGGTGTTAAAAAGAAGATAAAGAAACAACTAAGTCATAAATACAATGAGTAACATGGTGTAAAAGGGAAAACTGAGAAGAAAAGCTGGATGTACATTCTCTGTTTACAAAATAATGCCTAGAGAACAAGATATTATCCCCTCATTGCTACTCTAGTAATTTAATAACATTTAATTCCAATCATATGTAGTTTACTTGTAAAAAGTTTTTTTTTATAACGATTTCATATGATTGTGCCACAATATTGTAATTTTTAAGTTTTCTCATGTTTATACAAAATCTCATTCGCATCATCCTATTTATTTTGTACATGGTTACTATATAAAGAAAGTAGTTAAAATTGAGATGATAAATAAGATAGTAAGGGATTCGTATAATCGTAAATTATAAAATCGTAACATGAATCATAAATTTTACTTTTTATAATATAAATATATATATATATATATATATATATATAATTGTTTAATTTTATAAAGAGAAAAAATTAATCTAGTTTTATCTTTTGAGATTTTAAATTACATTTATTAAAATAATTAATGTAATAAAGTATGAAAATACGAAAAAAAATTAAAATAAAATAATAAAGGAAAAACAAATAAAAAAAGACAATTTGTTATTCGTCTTCATAAATATATTAATATAAATTTCTTTATACAATAAATAATGAATAGTAATATTATAATTAGGGATGTCAAAAATATTCGTACCCGTGGGTATCCGCGGATAAAACCCGCAATGGATAGAAAATAGATATTAAAAATGGATACCCGCTACCCGTGGGTATGAGTATTTTTGATACTCGCATGTTAACGGGGCAGATACGGGTATCATAGTATCCGTACCCGTGGATACTCGTACCCGCTAAACTTTAATTCACAAAAATACTCTTATATATATATATATATATATATATATATATATATATATATATATATATATATATATATATATATAAAAAATTTTTTATTATTTTTTTTTA
>Ga0214545_1007681_pt1 | contig 17825 bp, 8 predicted proteins | sample CNSS4metaG_FD_160064 | JGI IMG/M metagenome (GOLD analysis project Ga0214545, IMG submission 160064) | Root nodule microbial communities from cowpea collected in UCLA plant growth center, Los Angeles, California, USA - CNSS4 | ecosystem: Host-associated > Plants > Roots > Nodule | place: USA...
TATATATATATATATATATATATATGCATACAAATCATTAGCTCTTGAATTCAAATTTTATGAATACTCACTATTTTTCTCTTCAATTTATGCATTGATTTTGATTAATAGTCACATTTATCTAAATTGTAAAATTGTTTGGTCAAGCCTAAAAAATATCTTACATATATTTGAAGGATGAATCATTATATATACTTGAAAAGCTACACTAGTGAAAAAAGAGTCATTTACATCATATATTTATCATCTAATATCAAAGAACTTGATATGAAAAATGTGTGATGAATCTTTTGTAATTAAAAGAAACTTTTATATGTGGGATGTCTTGAGATTTTGCATATATTTCAATATGTCGCATTGTGTTCTAGTCCGGCGTAAATTTTAAAATTTAGATAAGACCTTAGGATATCCCATGTAAATGTGTTTATAATCTCTTCTTCCTTTCTCTTTTCAATTTTGGTGTTTTTCATTCTCTTCTCTTGTGACGAGCTCGTTTCTCTTTACATTGATGACCCAAGAACGTTCTTCTTTTGTCTTTATGATTGGTTTTGTGTGAAGGTGATTCGTATTCAATTGGATTGTGATTCAGTGTTCTTTATTGAAGTTAACTATCTAAATTTCTATTTTATTTTTGAAATTGATATTGTTATTGTTCAAGTTATATAAAGTAGTGGACAACCCTCTTCCTTCAACATATATAGAGTAATTTAAGTTATTTTCTTGTTTAGCTATTTTTAGGTTAGATTATACTTCTTTGTTGAAAATTTAGTTGAAAGTTATATTGTGTTGTGAATTTTTTTTGTTTAAGTCAAAACAAAATTAACTTAAAAAAAATTCAAAATTTATGTCAAACCTAGCCAAGTCCAACCTAAATTTACATCAGAGTTTATATCCAAAGTAAATTTACGTCATCCACATCTACGTTAGAGTGTTACCTCACGTAAAAAATTGAAAATATCCAATGTAAAATGTCTATGATAGAATCATAAGTTTAGGTTTAACTTGTTAAAATGAATGATGCTTAAGCTTAGTTTCTTATTTAAATAATGAGTAAACTTTGAACTTCATTAGTGCAAAAATCAATTTATGAATATTTTTTATATCAGTTGCAATTTACTTATCATAATAAGTGATGCAATGGTAAATCGTAAATAAGATAAGACTTTCTATATTGGTTCTAGTTATAATCGGTATAGAAAGTGGTGCAGTAACATTTTTTGTAATAAAGAATAAATATTTCTATACCAATTCTACTTATAACTAGTATAAAAAGTGACATAATAACAATTTTGTAATAAATTACAAATACTTTCTATACTGTCGGTTGGCTCCAAAACCAATATAGAAAGTGGGGCGATGAAATTTTTGTAATAAATTGCAAAGACTTCGTATACCAGTTGACCTAGAACCAGCATAATATGCTTAATTTTCTCATTCTCTCTCGAGCTTCACTCATTCTTCCTTCTTTGTGCAACTATCATCTTCCCTTGCAATCTCTCCTCTCTACATTCCCTTCATTGCTCTCGGTTGTTGTTGTTCCTTGAGTTCTCGTCATTACTGGTTCTCAATTTCTTGTTGTCCCTATTGCTCAAGCTCTCATCGTCATTGTCACTCTCGTCTAGGCTTCCTCCGTTGTTGTGTGGTGCAATCGCTATCACTTTCATTTCCAGTCTTACAAAAAATAATGATTTCTAGTCTTAGATTTCTTTTTTGTTTTTTTTCAACTTTCAATGGCATCTAATGCCCTCAGCAACAATAACATTGTCTTCAAGAAACTCAAGGCCAAGTTTGAAAATAAGGTTTCTTTTCTAATATTTAATTTTTATTTTCCATTTAATTCTACTATTCATATCTTGATTTCTCTTTATGTACATGAATTTCATTTTTTCTTTCTGATCTATGAGATCTATTTTCATATTTGTCTTTCTCGTGCTTCTCCTAAGTTTGACTTTTTAATTTCCATGTTTTTTTTTGTTTTTTTTTTCATATGTGTTTCAATTGCAATGCGAATACCTAGGCATTTGTCATGTATGGGATCTTCCTTTGCATCAATTGCTCCATCATATGATAGGAGAAGAAAACGATGAGTGGTGATGAAAGTGAAAAAATGGAGTTCCCTTTGTTTGTTGTGTTTTTGGATGTGAAAAACGAAGATGAAGCCTGGTGGTGATGATTGTTGATTGTAGGTATTGGTTGAGTAAAATTAGCTTCTCGCAGTGTCTAATGTCCCATTCTGCTAATCGATTTCTATATTCATTGTAGTCTTAACCTATATAAAAGTGACACTTTTTATATTGGCTGTGAACCAATATAAAAAACTTTCTATATCAGATATACCTATACAGTTATATAATTTAATTGACATCGAAAGTATTTTCTAACAGAATAAAAAATTAAGTGCTTATTTGATTTAGTTAAAATTACGTAACTTAATTATAATTGATTTAACAGTATGATTAAATTATTTTTACAATTTTTAAGGTTTTTTTTTATTTAGCATATAATAGCCTTATACCGATAAATAATAATAATATAATAGTTTATTTAGAATTGTACTTAAATTGATGGTAAAGTAATTAATAATGGAATCAATAACCGGTTAAAAAGGTTATGCTTTATATTAAAAAAATTAAGAAATACCAAATAGTATACAAATAATAATTTATAATATGTTAAAAGTTTTCAAATAAATATAATAAATGAAAATATTACCATTTAAATAATAACTAACTAAATAATTTGCGAGTTTTAAAATGTTTTGATCGTCTAATGAATGAAAAATAAATTTGAGTTCAAACGTGCTTATTTAAAAAATAACTTAATTTGTTTACTAAATCGTTAATAATTATTCTTAATCATCCTATTCAAACTTGATAACATGCATAGTTGTCATGTGTGCAGCTGGCAAACTCGATCAAGGAATCAATCTATGATCATAATACAAATAAAATAGATTTACAGATAAGAAACGAATGTGAGGAAGGCTTTTCTTCATTTTCTACTTCAAATAAACAACTTTTAAGTTTCGTTTCAAGTACGTATTTATAATAAGAAAATTTCTAAATAATCATGAATATATATGTTTGATCAAATATGAATATAACACATAAAAATATAATAATTAAGAGTTTATCTTTATAGTAACATTAATTGTAGTGATAAAAGGTCAATTGATACCGTTAACACACTTAAAAAAAGTGTATTTTAACAAGGTTTTCTAAGAGTGCTATAATAACCTCTAGTAAGATCAACCCACAATAATTTTTTTTTTTCATACTCTTGAGAAGTGTTAATGATTTTTTAATGAACCACAATAAAGTTTCATATTTCCATCCACTTTCACTTTTCTTTCTTTTGTATTTTTCATACGATCGTATTATTTTCATTTTTCCTTCGTAGTGTTGGCAAAACCTAAAAAGCTTCAAAATGATGAACATGAAGATCCATAATTGAATTGAAGAATTTTATTTGATTTTCATTTTGTTTAATTTTATGATCATGAACAAAAATGTTGTAATATTTCCCAATTTCACCTAAATTGTGTTGTTTTACAATATTTTTCTTTCAAGTTGTAAACTTTGTAACTCTTTCCTTTAATGAATGTTATATGCAAGATAATAATATCATTTTAGAATATGTCTTTTTTCATTTTTAATTATGTCATGTATTTATTGCAAAAAAGAGCAATTTATGTGCATTAAAAAAAAACAATTGATGAAATTAAGGAGATTTGAGACTGTAAGACAAAATATGGTATATGACATAGTTGTTCAGAATGCGCACCTTTATATGTTGGAGATTTTATATTTATTAGAGATAAGATGAATTTTTAGTATAAGTGGATGTAAATTTCATTCTACAAGTTGATTTTGTATAGTGTTGATCAATTATACTTAAAGTTCATCTTTTAAAATACTAGTAGAAAAATCATTCGATGCAAATCTTACCTTACAAACCAATTTTATAAGATTAAATTAGACTTTTCACTTTTAAGACATATTTAAGAAATGAAGATCTTTATCAATCTATAAAATCTACTAGAAAGAAAAAAAATAGATGTTTTTGGAACATTAAAAAAAGAAAACCCAAGAACAATATGCAGGCGAAAATCCAATTCATAGTAAGAAATTTTTTGAATTTCCATTTAAACTGAAAAAATTTCTTAGATCAAAAAATATTTAACAATGTAAAATATACTATCTCTTGATTAGATGACAAATTTATAAAGAATTATTATAGTCTTTGTTCAAAGAGGAGAACTATATCTAGATATTATGATAATTCAATATCAGACGAATTTAACTCTTTTAGGCTTAAGGAAAAAATAAATAAATTTAGGAAAAAAAAATTATTTTTTAAAGATGCAAATCAAGATACATTACAAAGACTCAAAACTATCTCGACAACAACATTAAAATAATAATTTTGTAACTAATCATGTAATAATATTCACTTAAAACTAATCACATCGCTTAAACCATTACAAAAGGTTAAGAAGGATATGAATCATTCTCATAATCCAAAAGGTAAAATTTAACAAAAAATTAAATAGACAATCACCACTAAAGTATAACTTTGATTTTCTATAATTTACCAAAGAATTGAGTATCGAAATACTTCTATAAGTACCTTACTTCTAATACTAACTGCCAGTGAAATCAATACACAGAAATAAAAAAACAATCAAGAACAAAAGAGTAACCAACAAAAAAACACAATATTATAAAATTCATCTCGACCAAAAATAAGAACATTCGTTAATTATTATTTTAATATCTACCATGTTAATTTGTAATTAGATTTTTAGATGCAAATGGCAAGTACAAGAACAATATCTAACAAGTTTTTTTTTTCTTCGACGTCAACTGTATTTCTTTATTAATTATGACCATAACAATATTATCATGTGTTATTTGATGTGAACATTAATATACTTATTTTAATAATTGGAGTTGTTTATAACTCGTTAATTTGTACACATGAAACTTCCTTCATATAATATATTAGTGTTCACCAATCACTTGGATTTTGTCAAATAATCTTCTAAAAATTATTTAAAAAGCAACACGTTACTCAAACTTTTAAATATTCTGATTGGCAGCATACTATAAAAAAATAACGTATGAAAAACGTATAATTTAATTAGAAAATCTTAGATACAGAAGATTATTAGGTTGAAGACAAACTCTTGTAAATATAATCATTTATATATTAACTTTAATTATACTTACCTCTTTTTAAGTTTATTTTAAATGTCTCATCTCGTTTAGTTTTAAAATGGACATCAACTGCGTGTATAATAATAAGATTAGGATTAAATACGATTTTGGTCCCTAAAATTTCGGTGAAATTTGGAATTAATTCCTCTTCAAAAATTTTGATTAATTTAATCTTTCATCTTTAAAAATACGTGAATTTAGTTCTTTTAACCAAATTATGTTAAGTTTATCTGACATTTCAAGCGCATTTCATGATAGTATTTGAATTGTTTATGCCGTTTGACATATTTCCGCTTCAATGTTAACTCAAATATTATCATAAAATGTGTTTAAAATGTTAAATAAACTTAACAAAATTTGGTAAAAAAAGACTAAATTCACGTATTTCTAAAGATAAATGACTAAATTGGTATAAAATTTTGGAAAAGAACTGATTCTAAAATTTACTGAAACTGAGAGGACCAAAAACATATTTAATCCATAAGATTATTATTGCTCGTATATGTTTGAAGTTTTAAGTTTTTAGATAACATTTATCTACTTATATAATTTTTTATAGATTATATCCATATCTTTTGTATTTTAATAAAGTGATAATTGTCTCCCTTATTATATTTAAAAATGTCATATTTAAAAGAGTAATTACAATATTCAGAGTTGGTATAAATTAGTTAAAAATACTTGTAAAAGAAAATAATTTCTTTGTCAGATATGTTTATAGTCACTTAACAACAAATTTTTAGATTTTTTTTTTATAGCTATACTAGAAATTTAAGAAAGGGAAGATAGAAAGAAAATAAAATTTTATGAAAATTAAATCATAATAAATAAATTAGTACAATAAAAATGTTCAACTGTAATATTATTAACATTTTTCTAAGCTCGACCTCTCCTAGAAATAAATAAAGTAGTAATCTCAGAAACATTCATGTTTCTAACAAAATATCTAAACTATTCTAAAGTAACATATATAGTAACATATATAGATATTTATTATATTTATAACATATTACAATAATAATAATAATTAAATAAAATTATCTGGCCACATCATCATCTTTAACATTTCAAATTAATATTTTTTTTATCTTCAATTATGAGATATTATTTTGATTTTTCTTTATATTCTAGAATATTTTTCCAATTGTCTCTTGAATTAATAGTATTTTCCAACATATCTTTAAGTTCACATATAAGAAATATTTTGGATGTTTTTCTCCTCTTATTAGAACTGGAAAATTAAATAATTAGTTTTAAAAATTAAAATTTCCTATGAATATTTTCTCTCCATTCATCTTTATTTAAAATAATTTTGAAAAATACTATAAATCACAAACAAATTTAATTTTATACTAACTAAATAGTCAACTTATTTTAGAAGCATGAATTGAAGTATTTGTATACATTCAAATAACTTCATAATAAGTTTTCATTATCACAATTTATTTTTTCTTTTTTATGATGACCAAATGTTTCCTCATTATGCTCACATGATATGAATTGGACATTCTTCCCTTTTGGAATATAAAAAAAAAATGTGATTGTAGACAAACAAATAAAGAAAAGAGAAATATTGTTTATAATTTCATTTATTATAAACAATAAAAAAATAAATCAAAACATTTCAAACAACAAAAACGTTAATGACATTTCTTATTCTCTTATGCTTTATTATGACCAATTTTATTTTTTGTCTAGAAAGTTTTTCAGAGTATATTGTCCAATCTCGTCCCATAACAATAAAAACAATCGAAGGTTTTACCTAAATAACTTATTTATTAAAGTAATAAACAAACCACAAAATTTGATATGTTTAATTTGTCAACTTAAAATAATTGATATTTAGTGGTCGATAACTTAATCAATAACAAGATAATCAATTATGTACTTGAGATAAATTTATTATTTTGAATTATATAATTTTTCAATCGATGACTTTTAAGTAATATATTACATGAAGTTCTAGCCAATTAAATGCGACAAAATCATACGAAAATGGGCATTAAAAAGAAAAGGTAATTTCTCAACGGCAAAATGAAGATTTGGTATTTCTAGAAGTGGTGTGGAAGGAAAATATGGGGTACAAAAAGAAAAAGCGCCTGCGTAGAAATGGGCTTGAACACCCAACCAAGAAACGGTTGTGAAAACTGAAAGGTAAAAGAAAATAACGTCGTCAAATTGGTCTCCACCACCACCAATATTCCTTTAATTCTCTTACTGCGGTTGTTACGAAACGAACCAAAACAACGCCAGCGCTGTGAATCGCTTCCTTCCTTCTTTCACCTCCAATTCAAATCTCTTTCCTTAAAATCTCGTTTGCATCACACTTCCCAAAGGTATAATCATACAATACATGTTTCCAATTTTCGTTTTCTTCTTTTTCACCACTATCGCTGTTTTCATTTCATGACCTTCATTGCGCGCGTTTTGCAGAAACTTGTTTCGATGGTGCGAGCTCCGAATCCGCAGCATCTGGAAGCGACCACGCCTTTAATCGTGAGTCACGTATTTGCCATATTTTTTGTGTTCTATATATACAAATTTGGTAGTATTCCATGCACGAAAACTGCGAAGTGCATTACGTTTGGTGTGTTTATAATTTTGATGAATTTCTCTTCGGAAATTGTTATCATTCGTTTAATTTTGTTCTTCTTGTAATGAAAATTGTGATTTTATTAGTTAGAGTTATGATTAGAAGTTTATTTGAAGATAAGAAATATTTACATGATCATAGGATTATTCTGGCGTCCAACATTTGTAGAGTAATATACAAATGCGATGTGTTCACTTCTTGTCGTTATAGATGCTGCTAATTGATCACAGTTAGGTGATGGTTATGACAAAACAGAACTAATTACGAGATTTGCTGAGTTAGGATAACTATTTACGACATAATTATGCAATTATGGATGACAATTATGCAATTATGGATGTGCTTTAAGGTGGAAGTAACCGATACAGAACTTTTTGATATTCAGTTATTCACATGTCTCGATTTGACAGAACTTTGTTCTTTAACTGAAAGCATGAAAGCACCGATGTATCAATGAAGTGTAGGCAGTTTTTCCTCATGTTAAGAACTATTTATTCGGGTATTATAAGATATAAACAAAAATCTATGCATGCATTTGTAGCAGAAAAAGGTAACGACTAGCGTTGCCGCATTTTTCCATACCATCCATGCATGGTGATAGCTTTTCCTTGAAGGAATGCTCGTTCCTTCTTAAATACTCTGGAATTTCGTTTACATAATTGAAAAAATATTCATTATTAACATGTATTCTTATTCCCTTTCTTATTTTTCATCTAACCTAACATAATCTGATGCTAGAGTGCTCTTTGCTATGTGAAAGTAGGGGGTCATTGTACTCGACCTTACCTTATACATGCTAAGAGGCTGAAATAGAATGATTGTTCGTTCAAGAATCAATATGAGCGAAATATTAAGGATGATAGAAGTAGGAATAACTGAGATCAAGGTACTCACAAGCAGAGGTATCTGTGTTGGGGGATTGAACAAAAAGAAATGCACGGAAGAAATGAAAACTTAATCAATTCCCTCCTTTTCCTACATTACCCTCCTTTTCAATCACTTCTGCATCACGTGTACGTGGTTGTTACAACCCTGTACTACATAAATTTCTATTCTGCTCTTACGGAAATTGTCCTCAACTCCGCACGGTAGTATTTAGCTGAGGGTTAGCAGCTCCTTCACTAACCTATTCTCTAAATTGCAATCACTTTGTTTCCCTATCAGGTCTCTTTATTAAATCAGAGTTTGATTTAATTTCTTTTTAATTTGTTTTTTCCATCCAATCATTTGGGACTGCTGTGTTAATTATGTCATGAACTTAATTCTTTGTATTTTGGCTTAAATTGGTTTGGACTGTTCAAGCTCAAAACCTACTTAATGGGGAATCGATCTCCCCATTGTAATCCTCCTGTGATTTCTTTGATAATTTTTACTTTTTTACGTCTTTAGAGTGAAAGTTTAGCATTTTCCATGCTCGATTCATTTCATGTATTCCAATGAGCCAGATTTGTTATCATACCAAGTAGATTTTCAGGGGTGGTACTAAAAAGGTGGTGATCATGGTCATCAAACTCTCAAGTTAATTCTAAAAACTGTTATGACTTTACAATTATAGGTAATAGACAAAATGAGTTAACTCACTATCAAACTCTTTTTTGGAGAAACTCTGGTAAACTAACTCAGTCCACATATTTGTTATCGAGTGTAATTTTTGCTTTCATTGACCCCACAATGGCATTGTGTTACCATGACATTAGAGATATAGGCTATAAGTTTGTTAGTAGAGTGTAACTAGTTTGTTTTCTATATAAAATGTTTGATGTAATTATTTGTACTTACCTATTTCCTTTAAGTTTGACAACCTTGGTGATGGAGTTAAAATTCTTGTGGTTAGGCAAATGAATGATGAAATAATTAATGTGTGCTGGTGTTAGTTTTTGAAACAAACAATTGATTTCTGGAAGATAATTTTAAAAAGTGGGAGAAACGTGCTTTATTACAAAAGAGGTTATTTTCGTGTTGGTGGATTATCAAGTAATCAGAAATTGCTCTGTATTTGTAGCAAAATCTGTTTTACTGAGTGCTGAGTAATAGGAAAAATCCGTGTTAAAAAACCTAGAGGACATGATATATGTACGCTAGGGAAGATTTTATGAGCATAAGTTTCCTATTGCCTTGTTTGCATTGATGACAACCTACCTGCCCCCTGCCAAAGATGAAAGGTGAGAGAAAGCCTTTGGAAGTGAACAAGCATCTCCAACTAGTGATTTGATTCTTTCTACTTAAATACTGGGCTTCTCGGGGCCTGCATTTAATGATTTTTTCTTGTTGTTAAGGATAGTTTAGTTGAAATTCCTTATTACGATTTTGTTGTTCCACTTAGTTGTACTTTTGTACTTGTAGCTGTACCTTCTTTTCATAATTGTCGTGATGATTAAAGCAATAATAAATAATCATTTTATTAGTTTTTTGAATAAAATAAAATTATGTTTGTCTTGTTTTAGGCACAGGGAGAGGGTTTAACAAATGATGGGCTTATTCCTCAGATATTTTCATCTGTGCCAGCTCTTAATGATGCTGCTTCTTATCTTGCACAAACAACATCATACTTAACTGGTTGTTTCTCCGATTTTTCAGGCAAGTTTCTTATTTGTTTGTCTAGTTCTTCAAAGTTCAGAGATGTAATTTAGGTAGATTATTTTTATAGAAGTTTAAGGAATTATGTAGCCAGTCAGAAGTTTTCATAAAGGAAAAGGAAATAATGACGTTGAGAAAATGGATGTTAAGTTAAGATTATTATGTTTCCCTCAATTAAGCATATCTGCTTTTAATGAAAAATAGAAATGATGGACTTAGATTTTGTGTTATCTCAACTGTTGCGTTTATGCATGAACGTTGACAATTGAAGGCCGTAATCAAATTGCTTTGGATTTATGGTCACCTCTCAGGAAAAAAAGACATCCCTTCTAGGGATAGACAAAGCTAAAAAGTATGAAATTATTACGTTAAAAGTTTATTGTTCTCATGTGAAACCTCATAGAAACCCAGCCTTAACAAATCCTCGTAAAACATGTGGATTTAACTTTTCATGTGGATTTCACTTTAGAATTTATTGTGTGTAATTTGATTCTGAAAATCTGCTTTAGTCTAGGTACCATAGGACTTGAGATTCTTTTTACTATGCCTCTCTACTTCATGTGCAGCTAATTTTGAATTTGTGAATGGCTTTTAAGTTGTTAAAATATTCTTAGATAATCTATTATATTTCTTTGGTTAGAAATATAAGAAATACCGAAGAGTAATGTTGTCAAACTCTAGGATAGTAAGAGGATATGAAGGGGGATAAAAAATGGTAACTTAAGGATTGTAAGAGTAGAGCATGTTAGTATACGAAAAACTGTATTTAAACCTATGCATGCATTAAAAAAAATATAGAAAAAAAAAACTCATAATAAGATCCAATACATAACACAACTAAACAGAACAAAACATTCTCCAAAATGGCAGCAAGAACAGAAGAAAGTATTAAGGAGAAAATATAGAACAGAACATAGTCGTGGATGGAGGCAAAGACCAACAGTGATGGCCATAAGTGCTGGGATAGCCTAGGGTGAGCTAGCATCAGTAACAATATTGCGCCGGTGCCAACATCAGTAATGGTTATGTTGTGAATGATGAGAGCACGTTCGCTGTTGAGAGTTGTATGGCTATGTTCTGATTGGCAAATGGGAACCCTAGGAGGAAAGGGTCATCATTACGAGTTGGGTTGTTAGCAAGATACTTCAATTTCACGAGAAATCACCCATCCTGCTTGTTGCTTTGGCCTCCTAGGATCACCAGTATGCAAGTACACTGACGATTTTAACAATATTGCCTATGAGATCATTAAAAGATATTCTAAAATCTTATGATAATATCTTTAAATATTTCTTGTATTTTTACTCTATTCCTTATATAGTTCTTTCAGTTGTCACCTTTGCTCATGTTATTTTATTTTATTTCTCCCTGAACATGTGCATTTGATTTATGGTGACTCTGTTTCATGTCTGTTTTGTTAATTGTACTTACTACAATGCCCCGACTTCTGCAATTTAGACTCTGAAGTTTTTATTAATATTTCAGTAGAACATTCCCCCAGATGTCCTGGTGCTCCTGTCCCTCGTGCACAAGAGCTTGTGGATTTTTCTTATGCAGAAATTGATGCATCTTCATCTACTGAAATGGATCATACTCCTTCAAACAGAATGCATTTAACTAGTATTGAATCATCTAACGCTTCAACTTCTGCTCGTCCACATACGCAAGATGAAATCACTAATACCTCTGGTGGAGTTCTGTTACAAAATTCCAGTGCACTTGCTGAACCGAATCGAACTGGACAAAGTGGCATTTCCATGTTCCAAAGGTATTCTTTACCAACTTATATGTTTGTGGCTGCATTTAAAGGTGTAGAATAGGAAACATCATTGCTTCTTGTCTAGTTATAGTTGTAATAAACTGTAATGTATTAGATAGGCTTGACATTCTGTGGTGACTTTATTAAAAGGGCTATTGCGTTGAATGGGTTTGCAAATTGAGACTTAAGTGGTTCTCCATATTCATTTACTCTGGGTGCATCTGCTCTATTCTGTATATTTTTTTTAAATGCAATGAGATGCATGAACACCTAGAGAAATGAATTTGAGGAACCTTCAAATCAATTAATAAGAAAATTTATCGTATGTTCTACGATTAAAAGTTTATTCAGGTTAATTAAGAAAATTTAGTTAGCATCATTTAATTGTACTAATCTTATTTTAAAGGGTTTAAATATATTTTTAAGCCCTATAAATATGATTATCTCTGCATTTAGTACTTGTAAAAATATGTGTTAGTTTTAAATCTGACATTTTGTGACTGTCCTTATTAACTATAGTTAGTTTAATACTAAGAACGAAAAATATTAAACAGTATAATCAAGACAATACAAAATATTTCAAATTAAGATAATTATATGTTTTGGGTAGATATTTTAATTAATATATTTGTGAATTAATACAAATAATGTAATTATATATGTTATTTTTATTTTCATTCCATAATTTACTTTTAATATTTTATTTTAAATCATTATATTTTACTTAAAGCTTATAATATTTTCTACATATTAATTCTGATATTATAACATTAATCATTCTAAAGAAATAATAAAATATGTTTTATAGTTTTGGAATTGATAATTATAATATATTAGAATTTTAGGTAATATAAAAATTAATCAGTACTGTTTTTTCTATCCTTACACAATTTAAAACTAGTATAAAATAATTGGCTTAAATATATTTTAAATCCTTCAAAATATTATTCTGTGTTATTTTAGTATCGTAAATTTGTTATTACTTTAAAATATTTGTCATTTTGTTAGTGGTTTCTCGGTCTTTATTATTAACAATGATTAATTTATTCCAAAAAATATAAAATAGTATTTAAAAAATTATATATTTTTTAAATACATAATTCATTAAGTACAATATTTAATATTTTTTGCAGATAAGATAATCACATGTAATTATTTTAATATATTATGGACAGGATTTTTTATTTATAAAATAATATATTATTATTAAAAAAGGTTATTTGCTTAATAGGTAAAACATCATATTATAAAGTTATATATTTATCATTTTATACTTAAAGAATCATTAGTGAGAAAATATATGAATAAATTATGAATAAACTATTTTATATAAGTTTTAGATTGTGTAAAGAAGAATAATATTTTCTTATTATTACATATAATTTTAATATATTTGAATTTTTGTTATTCTTAAAAATATAGAACATAATTTTTTTTTATAATTTTTTTTTCTTTAGAGATAAAATCCCTATTTATGATATATCAGAAAATAATTTTTACAGTCAGATAAAATTATAAGATCGAGGTATAGAAAATAAATTATAACTTATAAATGTCTAAGTAAATTATAATTATTTTGATAAAAATACAATGTTAAAACTAAATTATTGGTTGAAAAAATAAAAAGTTATATATGATTGTCTTATTTATGTTAAGCAAGAAATATGTTACTTAATTAAATTGTGTATCTAAAATAATATAATATCTTAATATGAAATATTCTGTTACCTTAATTATATCAATTAATATTTTTCATTTTCAACGTTAAACTAACCATAATTAGAATGACTGAAAAACAATGGTTAGAAAATGTAAGGGGTTTAAAACTAACAAATATTTCTGCAGGAATTAAAAGCATACGGAGTCATATTGGCATGCACTAAAAACATATTTAAATATTTTTGGGATGGTCTTTAAAAATAGTTGAAACTTCCTTATATTTGAAACCTTATCAGGGATTTTTTGAGACCAAGTTTTTCTTTCTAATTGTTTCTGGTAGGTTATTGTTACCTGTACAAAATCATTGTTTCCTTTTTCGAAAGCGTTAATCTTAAATTTTTATTCTTCCGTTCATGTCCTTTTTTTTTTATGTATTGTATAATTTTCTACTGTTTTCCTTGCTGTAGCCATCATTAAAATTTAGGATGTTGATCTGTCCTTCTTTACTCCATTTTAGTTTTTAAATTTGATATAGAACCATCTAAATCTGAATTTTAAAACCCTTTTGACTATTGACTTGTGGATTTGTAAACTATGTTTTTATTACTTCAGCCTGATTGATCGTGCTCGAAGGACTGTGCGTGGATCTGCAGATGATATAGGATGGCTTCAACGTGATCCAGCAATGCCTCCAGTTGAAGATGGAACTGAAAGGTTCCTTGAAATTCTGGACAGCATCAAGTAAGTTGGTAGTATTTTACTTTTACTAATTTTCTCGTTGTCATTGTTTTGTTAACTCAGTTTTCCTTACCTTGTCAGGCATGGTGTTCACAGGTTACCAAATTCAGTGGTTTATTTGTTAGTTCCAGGTAAAGTGACTGATTATATATAACAAAGTGACTGATTAATCATGATGAACTCCACTATCAAACCTTCACATAAAGGAAAAACCTAAAGTCAATGGTGCATCTAGAATGATAAATGCTTATTAGCACCTGGCCTGGCCTACCGGACGTGAATAGTAAAACTGCCAAAGTTCATTGTTGCAACATATTTTCTGTGCTGTTAAATATTATGCTTTTTACAATGGCAGGTCTTTTCAGTAATCATGGCCCACTTTACTTTGTCGATACAAAAGTCAGTTTTTCAAAAATGGGTCTGGCCTGTCATATTGCAAAGATTCATAGTGAGGTACGTTCTAATAGTCATTGTAGTAGCAATAATGCTCAATACAGTACTTGATGATGCTAATGATAGTAACTAATATTTTTGTAGATCATATGGGTGTGGAGTAAAAAATACTAATCAGAAAAATGATGAGAATAACTTGTTCTTGTTTTTCAGTTCTATTACTAAATTTTGAGTAATTACTAATCAGGCCTCAGTGGAGAAAAATGCCAGAGAGTTGAAAGAGTACATTGAGGAAATTTATTGGGGTTCACAGAAACGAGTTATGCTTCTTGGACATAGCAAAGGAGGAGTAGATGCAGCAGCTGCTTTATCGTTGTATTGGTCTGATTTGAAAGACAAAGTTGCTGGGTTGGCATTAGCCCAAAGTCCCTACGGTGGAACTCCTATAGCTTCAGATCTTCTGCGTGAAGGACAGCTTGGCGATTATGTGAATTTACGAAAACTTACTGAGATTATTATCTGTAAAGTAATTAAGGTATGTTGAATATTTTTTTTTTTTTATTATCATCCTTGGGTTCTTTTCTGTTTGCAAGCCTCTTCAAATGGATTTGCATGCATGTTTACATTTTTCTTTGGTAGCCTCAAAAAAATTTCTTGCTACACTTGATTAAGAATTAAAGAAAAGAAGTTAAAGATCACTTATAGTTCAAGAAAACACAAAGAACACAAAATAGGATAAAGGACGAGAGATGAGAGTACAAAGAATTGTGTAATAGTTCGATTCTTTCCAAATTTACATCTAATTATTCACTTAAGATAATTAGTTATGGAATAATATGATTGATTATCTGTTAAAGCACAACATTGTGCTTCACAAAATAATTTATTATGTTTTAACATTATCAATTATTATGTTCTAAAACATTTTTAAAATATTTTTGAAAAAGAAGTTTTCCCAAAGGCATAGAATGAGTATGAGGTATATATAAACTAAAATAAACTTAGAACTAATGTCTGACTTCAAACATTCACACATGAAATAAAAACAACACCTTATAATATGCACTTCATCAAAACCAAATATAATATTCTAGTAAGGTCTAAAAGAGCCTTGATCATCGGAGGAATAACTATTGATTCCTTGAACTACAATGTTGTTTAGCAAACTCTTTTGGTGCCATCAGAGTGATTGGACGTATTGTGCAAAACAATCTTGTCTAATCTATTACTAAAGAAGGTATAAATATTACGAAGATTTTTTGCATACATAATCATATTTGGTAAGAGATCAATATAGGAAATAATTATTTGTTAAAAAAAGTGTATTTATAGGAAATATATGGATTATATTTTTATCAAAGAATGTTCATCAAGACATCTTAGAATTGGGGTTTGACTATAATTCAACCTCAAAAGCTGTAGGATGAGAAACCTCCTTCACATATTTAACTATTTTGGCTACTCTGTTGTTAGTTAACCTGAGATTTCTAACACATCTTACATCTTATAATTTGGGTTGTCTAATTCAACCTCAAAAGATAGCTTATAGGATGAGGCCCCTCCACTTATATACACTATTTTGGTTGTTTCATCATTAGTTAATGTGAGATCTCTAACACATCTTGCATCTTAGTTTGGGTTTGAGCATAATTCTACCTCAAACTAGCTCATAGAATGAGATCCTCCTCTTATGTACACTATTTTGGTTTTTGTATTATTAGTAATTATGAGATCTCTAACACAGGACTAAATATCTTGAATATCAAGTTTGTAATATTGAATATTTGTAAGAACTTGACAACAGATGACTTAATAGGTCCAACAACAACTAGGATAAACTTTAATACCATCTAAGAATTTGAGAAACTAATTTATTCCAAAAGCTAGGATGGAAAGTGAGGTTTGTCTCTCTCTTGTATACTTTCCTTTAGTCATATCACTAGTTAATGGTCGGATCTTCAATAATACAGGAATTAAAATGAATTTGGAGAATTAGAAATTCTCTTAATGGTAAGAGCTAAATGCTTGGGAAAGAAGAAATATCAGTGGAACAAAGTTGCCCAACCCCTTCACATATCTGAAACTCCTGTATAAATGTCATGTGCCCTTTATTCCAAATTGAAGTCTTATCCTGAATTAGCTGTTATGCCAAAGAAAACTCCTTGGAAGTTTCCCAGGAGAGATTTTTTTTTTTGTTCAATATAGTTTACTAAAGGGTTTGGACTCCAGATTCTTGGTCTATTCATGCAGGTTGTATTTTCAATTTCTCACTCTTAATACAAACTGGTATTACTTTATTCTTGCTAAATTATTTGAGAAATCGAAGCATTCTTTTAAAAGGCATTTCAAATAGTTGCCGCTAATCTACATATTTGTCAGTTTATGCAAACAAAGTTGTGTGCAGTCATTATATAATTCTTATGTAATGTAGAAACTGATTGATTTAGTTCTATTTAAAATTTTCTTGCCTGAGGTAAGCTTTGTATTGTTGCTGTCAATGTGTTCGACAATATTGTAGTTACGCTATTACATATCATCTATTATTTTGAAGGGTGACATGCGAGCTTTAGAAGACTTGACATATGAAAGGCGGAGAGAGTTTTTGAAAGAGCATCATCTGCCAAAAGAAGTCCCAGTTGTTTCCTTTCGGACTGAAGCTGGCATTTCCCCTGCTGTTTTAGCCACATTATCTCATGTTGCACATGCTGAATTTCCACCCCTAGTTGCTCCGACCGGTGAGTCTACAAAACTCCCTGTGGTGATGCCCCTTGGTGCGGCAATGGCTGCTTGTGCACAGTTGACGCAGGTTAGGTATGGTGAGAAAAGTGACGGCCTTGTGACATGCCGAGACGCAGAAGTTCCTGGATCTGTTGTGGTGCGACCTAAG
>Ga0214545_1007685_pt1 | contig 17817 bp, 6 predicted proteins | sample CNSS4metaG_FD_160064 | JGI IMG/M metagenome (GOLD analysis project Ga0214545, IMG submission 160064) | Root nodule microbial communities from cowpea collected in UCLA plant growth center, Los Angeles, California, USA - CNSS4 | ecosystem: Host-associated > Plants > Roots > Nodule | place: USA...
TCATGCTTTCACATTCACAATATAGTAGCAAAGTAAAACAAAATTAAATAAATCTACTAATGACATACTCAGGACTTGAACCCAAGTCCCTTCAACCTAATTAAGTGCTCTAAACCACTTAGGTTCATGTTGTTTCTTGTCTAGGATTTATCAAAGAACTCTCCTAAGGTAGTCCCAACCTTTTATTTCTTATATTCTTTTAATTATTTATTTTTATGAATTTCCTGGATCTCACATTAGGTTGGGGGTTCGATTCCCACTGGCAACAACCCACCCAGTATGAATGGACGGAGAAGGGTGAGGGGTTGGGGTGCATTGGGCTGCAGTAACCTGACATGGTCTGGCGGGCCAGGGATGTTACAAAGTTACTAATAATAAAAATAATAAAAGTTATTATTGATGATTGTTATACAATTATATGTATTGTATGTAATAAATTCAGAATATATTGTTAAAGAAATAACTCTTTAAAAACATATGATAAATTTTGTATATGATTATTTGTAAAGAAATTGAAGTTCATTATTTGTAACGTGTAATTCAAAAAAGAGAATCAACATCATTAGTAAGATATGCATTTATGATCATTGTAGTTAATTTAAGATAATAGATATATCATTGAACAATGAAATAAGTTTCAAAAAGACCTATAAATAAGGAGTGACATACCTATAGTTTCGTCTTTGTTAAAAATTTTCGAAAGTTTTTTTGTAGACAACATTTTTAGTTGTATTGTTCACATTTTCATCTTCATCTAAAATAAATATTTTGAGTGATTTCTTTGTTTTTACTCTAGAAATGACAACATATAGTTGTTCATGTGCGAATATTATACATGGAAGATAAAGTCTAATTCTAGAAAGAGACTGACCTTGACTTTTGTTAATTGTCAATGAAAAACATATTCATATTGAAAATTGTCTTCTTTGAAATTTAAATGTCAAACCTAAATCAAAAGTAACTAAATCCATTATTTGGATAAATATTTTGTCACCAATGTTTTTTCCTGTAAACATTTGTCAAAATTATTTTTTAAATTAATGTTTAAGTTTTTCTAAAAGGTGAAAAATATGTGACAATTGTTCAAAAACATTAAAAAATATTTAATTTTTGATGAATTAAAATTTCAAAAGTCGAACAATAACTTTGAAAAGGTAGTAGAACAATTTACCATATCACCATTTGCACAAACTTCCAAATGCTTAGGGAGAGATTAGTAAAAAATAACTTATTTAAAAAGATAATCTACAATAAATATAGAGACCGGAAGACGAAGAATATAATATTATTTATAAATTTTTATAAATAGCTTAATATTTTATTTTAGTTGAAAATACAATTGCATTAAATACAATACAGTAATTATTTATTTTTAGTTTAGTAAAAAAGTCATTATTCAATTATTTATTTATTATTTTAAACCATATTTTAATTAGTATTACTACTATTACTATATTAGCACTATTATGTTATTACTGTTATGAAATATATAGATGTCCATTTGAGTTGCTAGCAGTTACTTATGATTGATTGCTATTGATGATGTTATCATTAGTGTTGTAACCACTGAGTTGTATCCCTTGGGTTGCCTTTTGGATCTATAAATAGGGACTTCTCCTATTGCTAATAATACACAGAAAATCAGTCTCTACTCTCTACTCTCTTTCTCTCCTTTATTTTATAATACGTTATCAGCACGAAGGCTATCCAACTGAGTTAGTGGAGATGTTTTCTCTTTAAGGACAATGCTTTGCGTACCTCAATCCAGGCTCTTTCTAAACCTTTCCTTATTGATAATTTTGTCTTATACTCTTATTTTTGTGTGTCAAAAAAATTATTTGACTTTATCAAGTTTCATCTATCTTATAAGAAAAAATTACTCATATTCTTGAGTATTAGAGACTAAAATACATCTAGATGCGATGAGTCTTGATGATACTCTAAAAAAAGGGAAGAAAGAAATAAAGCATTTGAGCAATAATTTGCTCTTATAACAACAATATCCTGAAAAAATTATTTCACAAATATTCTCAAATTATTTATGCCTTCTTATGGATAAACAAAACAATGAGTTTTTGATGAGAAATCATGAGATCAAATTAGTTATGCTTCATTCCAGAAGTGAACGGAGCAACATCCATGAGACTAAATGGGTTATGTTTCATTCCCAGAAGTTAATGCAACAACATCTGATCCATATTTTTGTGATCATAAAGCAAATTTCAAAGAGAAATTTTGTCATCAGAAGTGGAACAATAGTATGAAAATGAGAAAAGAAGAAGATGAAAACAATGACAAATAATATGAAAATATAATTTATCACTACTGTGGTAAAGACCATTTGGGTCATACTTGTCTTACATAAAAATATTCTAAAATCAGGGATAAGAACATAGAAACACACTTTGTGTTTATCAAAATATGGTTGTCGCGCATCTTGATATTATTGTTTTTCTTAGCTAAACTAAATGGAAGTATTAAGAACTTTATTTTATAAAATTGCAGAAGAAGTTTTTATGTGACAGTACAAAATATAGTTTTATATATTAAATTATTTTTATTATAATTTAATTGAAGGTGAATTCTATATGGCATTATTACTATATAAAATATGCATGTTTGATGTTGGTTAAGAATCAATATTTTCTTTGATATTATGAAATGTATATGTGAAATGAGTGTATAATGAACATTTATTATTATATATAGTAATTCTTATAAAAGTGTGAACGTATAATATTGATATTTTCTAATATTGGACGACACATGAATAACATTATTAAACTTGAATTGATATTATGTAGGTAATATGCATGATAATTGGAAAGTCTTTCTTAAATAAATATATATATATATATATATATATATATATATATATATATATATATATATATATAATGTCCCATGATAGAAATAGAAATATTAAATTTTATTAATTGCATACTTTTAAATGTTGAATACAAAAAGTCATCATTTGTGCCTTTACGTGCACAAATTAAATGAAAAAAATAGATTTATGGTGCATTAATTGATTGAAATTGAATTAGAGGATGTAATTGAATTTGTACAGTAAATCGACGTAACAAGGGGCAATGAAGTAACTTTAAAATAAAAGTAAATAAAAAGGACTATGCATTTTTGGGTGCAGAAAATTTAGGTTTTGGAAGGTAATAAATTTGAACTTGATTAGTATTCAAATATAATGGGTAAATTAAGATTGCATTAAATGATATATTAAAATAAAATACATTTTTTTTTTGTAAGAATGTGAAGAGTTTTGATATGGATTTGTGGTTCTAATTTTATTATACTATACATATATAAAGGTTCAAAGATTTTGGATATGATATTTTATACTTTTAGTTTTATCTTATATTATTTGATAATATATGACTTGCGAAGTTGATTAATTTTGGATAATACCTGCAACAAATTGAGGTTGTTAAGTTCATTAAAATTTAAAATTTAATTTATATATATATATATATATATGATCATTTTGATATGCAGTAATATTGGATAGACTAAATATATTGTATTTTGTTGATAGTGCAAGAATTAAACTCTCAAGATTATTAATTTATTTTTCTCATGTTTGGTTATTTGGAAAGTCAATATTAGCATTATTTTTATATCACAAATAATATTTTAAAGGCTCCAGAAGAGCTACTACACTTCTACAAAGAAGTCTAATAGAAACTTATTAAATTCTAAAGATATTTGTCTAAATAGATATCATATTGAGACAAACAATGAAGGAGATATGAAATATCTTTATATCAATGGACTTGGGTTGAAAAAAAATGTGTATTGGAGAAATTATCAATCTTTTCTTATTGCTTGCACTACACATGTATTAGTACAATTGAGATGCATATCATTGTAAATCAGAAGTTTACGAATCAAAAAGGAATTTCTTATTTGGCATGATCAATTGGGTCATCCTATAGATCTATCATAATGCGAAAAAATAGTTGAAAACTCTTGTGGACACCCACTTAAGAGTAAAAAATTTATTCAATCCAATGATCCTCTCTTGATCAGAAAAATTTAGAAATGAGTCAATCTCATCTTTTAGAATGAATACAAGGTGATTTTGTGGTCCAATGCACCCATCATGTGGATCATTTAGATATTTCATGGTTTACTTGATGCATCAACTAAATGGTCACATGTTTGTTTATTATCAACTTGCAATCAAGCATTTACAAAGTATTAGCACAATTAGTTAAGTTAAGAGATCACTTCCCAGATATATATATATATATATATATATATATATATATATATATATATATATATATATATATATATAATTATCTCTCTTGATCCTCATACAAAAGAAATGTGAACTCAAAATTCAAATGATAATTCATTCACAAATTAGTCAATCAATTATCAGATGTTTTTTTTACTGACACAAATAGGGTAATTAAATCACATATACCAATTGCTAAATGCTCCAAATATAATTGATATTTATTCATAACACGATTGAAGCGTGGTAAGCCTATTGGTTCCAAAGATAAAAATTCTCGAATGAGAAAAGGAGCTAAAAAGACAAGATGACCTAATTGAGGAGGTGTAAATCACAAAAGATTCATTTGACATAATTAATAATTTGGTTAACCAAAGTCAACGTTGACGATGTTTTAGCATATAATATAATGATGAATGTTATTAGTAACAATGAGGATCAAGATTGTCGAGAAATAAATGATTGGCCAAATGGAAAGATGAAATAGAAGCAAAATTATATTATTTGCTTGTTAAATAAAAAGGTTTTTGGACATGTAGTCCGCACACCTGAAGGTGTAAAACTCATTGAGTACAAATGGATTTTTGCGCAAAACAATATTATAAAGAATGATAATTATATGAAAATCCCTGAAGGATTTAATTTACCCAACAATGCAAATTCTAAAGTGGATTATTCAATAAAATTGAACAAGTCCCTTTAATGGATTAAAGCAATCAAAATGTATAATTGTCCTTGTAAGTACTTGTTAAAAGAAAGGTACTTATCGTTGTATTTATGTGAAAATATCGAAAAATGAATTTGTCATAATTGTTGTTTATGCATATAACATAAACATCGTTGGAACTCCTAATGAGTTCACAAAGGCAAGTGATTGCTTAAAGAAATAATTTGAGATGAAAGATTTTGGAAGTACAAAGTTTTGTTTAAGATTACAAATTGAGTATTTAAATACAAGTGTTTTTGTACATCAAGAGGTTTATGTAATGAAGGTGCTTAAAAAGTTCTATATGGACAAGTTATACATTTTTACACTTCAATTGTGAAGTTGTTAGATATTGATAAATGTCCTTTTAGACCTAACAATGATGAAGAACTTCTTGGTTAAGAAATACCATATTCTTAATGTTATAAGAGCAGTAATGTATTTTGCTTATTATACTCGATTTGATATAGTATTTGTTATAAATTTGTTCAGTAAGATATAATTATTCACCTACAATAAAACATTGAATTAGTGTAAAACATATATTTCGTTACCTTAAGGGTACTTTGGATATAGCCTTATTTTATCCAAATGATTCAAAACCAAATGAGTTATGTAGATGCAGGTTATTTATCTGATCCTCACAACAATTGATCACAAACAAGATATTTCTTCACAAGTTTGGGCTCCGACATCTTAAAGATGAAAGTTTACATGAGGGGGAGTAATAGAAGATGTGATGAATAATATTATATCGAAGAATGAAGAATGATGTACTCTTTTTCCTTAACTAGATTTTTATCCCAAAGAGTTTCTCCTAGTAAGGTTTTAACGAGGCACGTTCTCTGATTAATTGACACCTAAGGGGGAGTGTTATGAAATGTATAAATGTCCATTGAGTTGCTAGCAGTTACCTATGATTGATTGCTATTGATGTTATCATTAGTGTTGTAACCTATGAGTTGTATCCCTTGGGTTGCCTTTTATAACTATAAATAGGGACTTCTCCTATTGGTAATAATACATAGAAAATCAATCTCTAATTTCTATTCTCTTTCTCTCCTTTATTTTATAACAATTACTATATTGTTGAATATTATTATGAATGATAACATATTATATTATTAAGAACCATCAAAACTTTTTTTTTTTTTTAATTTTTCATCTCTAGAGTTTTTCATATCTTAAATACGAACTTATCTCATAAATTAAAAATATCTAATAGTTGTTTAGAGGCATTAAAATGATCCATTAAAAAGATTTCACTCTTTTACAATTTTTTTTTTGAATTTGAATTTCAAATTCAAACATAAGTAGGATATTTTTATAGATTTTTGAAATTTCAAATTTAAAATTCAAACTTTATTAATATGTATATTTCAAATTTCACAATATAAATCTTAGTCTTGAAATAAGATTGAAATTGAAATGGTAAGTATTTTTGTATCTTTAAAAGTTTACAAAATTTATAAATTTTATTCTTTACATTATTATATTTTAATTATTATTATGTTATTTCATGATTATATTGTTATTAAATATTATTATATTTTATAATAATTATTATATAATAACGACCAAATCTTTTGATGTTTTGAATTTTCTTATTTTTTATTGGAAACATTAAAAATATTTATTAAAAAGATTTTAAATTTTTGTATATGTCTTATGTTTTAAATGTTAAATTTAGTTTTGTTTATAGTCTTTTACGATTTCAAATTTTAAATTTTAAATCGAAACTTTATTATTTTATATACTAAAAGAGATTTATCACTCTCTAAATTAAAAAAGCATAGAAAATCTTGGTTTTCAATGAACTAATTTTAAAATTTATTTTTATAAAACACTTTACAATGAATTATAACATCATTTTAGAATGTTGAAATGAAATATCATAAGGTTTCTTGTTTTTAATATACTTATTTATAATATGGTGTGAATATATGAAGAATATTACCGATTCATTATGCAACAAATGAATCCTTAATGCAAAAATTATAAACTATTAAATTTGGATTTGTACGTGTGAATGTTGTATAGATTTGCATATTTAAATTCAATATAATTTGATTTTGCATATGATTCTTATTTTGATTTTGATATTGAAATTCACAAATGACGACTTTTATTGTTTTGCAAGTTTAAAATTTTTTATATTTTTAAGTAACATTACATTTAATAAATATATGTGTAAGTGATTTATAATTTTTTAAATTATCTTATTTATTTAAAATATAAATTTAAAATTTAAAATAAAAAACATACAATATCCCTATGTGATTGAATAATGAACGGAATATTTATAATTTAAAAAGTTCTTCAAAACGTTGAAAAAGTAAGTACAAATAAATAAAAATAAAAATAATAAATAACCAATAAATGGATGAATCAACAAATAAATAAGGGTTAAGTATGTTTTTAGTCCCTCAACTTTAACCAAAAATTGGAATTCGTCCCTGTTCAAAACTTTGATAAATTTTGGTCCCTAAACTTTAAAAATGAATGAATATAGTCCTTTTAACCCAATTTTGTTGACTTTTTTTTAACATGTCGAATGTGTTTCATGTTAATATTGGAGTTGTTTATGCCGTTTGACACATTTTCGGCTCAATATTTACTGAGAAATGTGTTCGAAACCTAAAAAAAAGTTAACAAAATTGTGTTAAAAGGACTATATTCATTCATCTTTAAAGTTTAGGGACCAAAATTGATCAAAGTTTCAGCCAGGGATGAATTCCAATTTTGGGTCAAAGTTCAGGGACTAAAAACATACTTAACCCAATAAATAAATAGTAAATATGAAAAAAAATAATGACATTTGAAATTATAAAGTAGCGACATAATCACTCCCTAACCTAAATCCAACATAGGAATTGAGAAGGTCCAACAAATTCCTTGAATAATTTATTAGTATTTCAATTATTTTATATTTATTTTAAAATTTGAAAAAGTGGTTTAGAAATTCAAAAGTGATGCTCAAGCAATGGTCTCTTGAGAGATTTAATTCTCGACTAAATTTTTATATCGGGAGTGTAACGCTTAACCATTCGCTTTTTGAGAGATTTAATTTATCGATCAAATTCTTATATTAGAAGTTGAATGCTCAACCAATCGCACCTCTTGGGAGATTTAATTTTTGGACCAAATTTTTATATTAAGGGTCTAACACAACCAATCCCCTATTGGGAGATTTATTTTCTCTTCTAATCTTTTATATTGAGAGTCTAACACTCAAAAAATAATCTTTTGGAAGATTTAATTTCTTGACCAAATTTTTATATTGGGAGTCTAATGACCAACTTCCTTTTGGAAGGATAATGCTCCACCAAATTTTCTAGGAGACTAATGCTTGACCAAACTTGGGGATATCTTAAGAGATTACCCATTTCGATTCAATGGAGAAACGTTGTAGCATTAAGAACAATCTTTCACTGCAGAGAAGAAGACAACACTGCAAGAAAATGTCTTATTTATTAGTAACCAATTTTAGTGATCAAAAGTTGTTAGTCACTATAGTGACCAATTTAGATACTCATTTACAAAGTAAAAAAATATTGGTTACTAAAATAATGACTATTATGAATAAAAAATTATAATTGGTCTTTGAAATAGTAACTAAAATAGTCACTAAATAGTAACTAAAATTGGTTAACATGTATATATAAATTGTAGTTAAGCTTAATTATTAATTTGGTCTCAAATGGGAAATGAATGAAATTGCTTAATTTTAGTAAAAAAGATGACTAAATTGAATCAAAATTATAGATATAGATACTAAATTAAAAATAAACACTATCATGTGGCATTAAGAGTGATACGTGACTCAACCATGACTTGACACATAATTTTTGTTTTAAAAAAATATTAGAAAAAATTAAAAAAATTAAAATTCCCCATTAATATATGACATGGATAGACACGACATTAACCTCAATCTAAAATAAATGACCAAATTGAACCAATTTAAAAAATATCAATTGAAACAAACAAAATAAAAGGAGATAATTAAACCAATCAAACAAATAGGAGAATCAAATGTATATATAGGAGTTTTTTATATTTAGGTACACTTAGTTTAAAAGTCGGAACTTTGTGACCACTAAAGCATCTAGTATGATATAATATAATTTATAACAATATATAAAGGGATTCCCCTTTTTGTGTCCACATTTCAAAATATCAATTTTACCCTTTAAATATAATAATTTATTAAATTTTTAAAAATTGACTGTTTCTTTTATAATTTTTTTATAAAATCGGCTATCTCTGCTTCTTCTTTATTTATCAATGGTTATTCTTTCATCTGTTCTGATATATTTCACTTTATTTTTAATAAATATAATTTTAGTTTATATATTAACTTAATAACATTACAATATTATTTCATACTAATATAATATCACGCATATTTAAAAAATACATACACACATACGCTATCGCGTCTGTGTTTACACTAGTATAATATAAAGTTAATTATGTTTTTAATTGTTTAATTTTTCACTAAAAATTGATATTAGTCACTCCTTAAAATCTTGACGTCTAAATATAAAATTACTTAAATTTAGTCTTTTTAATTAGATTTGGTTAAATATTAAAAATTTTGAATATAATAATAAAAAAAATATTTTTTAGCCGTGATTTATTTAGTTTTCCTCTTTTCCTTTTCTCTTTGTGTCTTTTCTCTTTTTCTCTTTCATCTTTCATCATCGTAGGTGTTATCTTTGCTTTCTTTTGCTCTAATATTTTTTTTTTCTGTTGTTTTTCTTCTACAATTTGCAACAAGGTTTTTCTTCATTTTTAAATTTCATTTTATTTGTGCTTTTACTTTTTCCAAAATTGGGTTTGAATGAAATCTATCATTTTTCCTAATTGAATCTAATACGCGTGTTTAAATTGACAATATCACCGGCCACCGTAGGGTACCGTGAACTTCAATTGGTATGAGTTTGAGATTTCAATTGGTATTTATAAGACAGTGATCAAAATCTTACATGAACTCTAATTTTCATCTCTCAAAGATACACACTGTTTAGAAAATATAGTTGAATGAATCTGAAAATGATAAACAGAGTTATATTAAAACATGTACTTAGAATGGATTGAATTCTTTGACATGTTATAATTGATGTGTATACTCTAACATCATAAAATGTAAGCTTTCTAAATTGGTTGAATTGAATGTGTTGCTAATCAAGCATAGTATTTCTTTCTCATGCATAAATTGTAAGCTTTCTAAATTGGTAAGATGTAGAATTGATAAAGATGGAACTCATTCTTTTTCAATTTTTCTGTGCCACCTCTTCAAGTTAGGAATATAGGAGAAAAGAATATCTGATTACTTAAAACCATATTATTAATTAATAATTCCAACTTAGGTCGTTATTAGCATCAAATAAAAAGAATAATCACAGAAAAAAACAAAAGAAAGAGCTCAGATGTGTCCCAGTTCGTCTGAAAGGTCAGAGAAGAGTGATAGGCTCTAACCATCACAGTGGACACAGTTTCATCATAGCAAATCACAGACTGCACCAGCCGGGAATCGAACCCGGGTCTGTACCGTGGCAGGGTACTATTCTACCACTAGACCACTGGTGCAATTTGTTTGGTTAATCTTTCTCTTAGTACTAGAAACTGAATCTTATTATAACTTGGTTTGAATTGAACAGGTTCAACATTTGTGAAAAAAGCTCCTCGGATATTGGATTAAATTATGTTCACTGTATTTCAAAATTTAAAACTCAAAATAAGAGAAATGAAAATGAGACAGAATACAAATAATTTTAAATTATGATTTTTTGGTTCAATATTAACAAAGTTATAACTTATTCCTTTTAAAATATATAAAAAAAAACATTTCATTATAATTTATTTTAAATTTTCTAAAAAAATATGTAAATCACTCCGTAAAATTCATGATCCAAGCATAATCTTTACTAATTAGATGAGTAACCAATTATGTATAATTTATTTTTTGTGTAAGTTATAAACTTTTTAACATTTGAATTTGAATTTTCAATTCATACAATAGTTAACTTATAAAATAATTAACTTTAAAAAAAATAATTATACACACATTGCAACATCCAAAATTTTCTAAACTTTCTATTATTTATAATTTTAACCGTTGAGTTTTGTGACAACTCCATTTGTAAAAGCAAATGCAAATTCTAGATCACAAATCAGATAGAAATATATAGGTCTATATAAGATTCTACCGAGAACATTTTTATATTTATCATAAAGTAAATCTTTATTATAATTATATTGTTTAATAAAATATCTTTTTATAAACATCTTAACCTATGATGCACAAATACGATACATGTATCAGATACGATATATATCTGACACGTTGATATATTTATTTTGAAAATAATAGGATACGATTGGACCAAAAACATATTTAATCCTTATTATAATTATATTGTTTAATAAAATATCTTTTTATAAACATCTTAACCTATGATGCATGGATACGATACATATCTGACACGTCGATATGTTTATTTTAAAAATAATAGGGTACGATATGTGATAAATACACGATATATGAATATTGAAAAATGTACAATAATTCTTAAAAACATAATAAATGTATGATTGTTATTGTGTAAATCCAAATTAAAACTATATGTACTAAAGTTGTCAACATAAAAAAATAAAAATCATTGTCATTGTAAAAATACCACAATAAGAAAGTTTCAAATAATGACCAATTTTAGTAACAAAAAATATGTTAGAGACCAATTTTCTAATTAGAGATTAATTATTTTAATAGTCAAAATCTTGATAGCTAATGTTAAAGACCAATTTAGAAATCAATTCATAATAAAAACTATTTTAATTATCAATTTAGACACCAATTATATTTTTTTTGAACTATTTTAGTTGCAAATAATTTATAGTTTTTAAATTGGTACTTAAAATGGTCACTATATAATGATTAATTATTTTATTTCACTAAAATGTGTCATTATTCAAAGATTTTCTTGTATTGTACTATGACTTTATAAATTAGATATTTCACTACTTCACTAAGTATCGATAAAGTATCCTAAAGTATCAGACACAAACACGTGTCAGACAGGGATACGTGACCCAAGTTGAAGTATTAGTACATTATAGATCTTAACTATAAGGTTGATCTTTGTTTCCATAATAAAGACAAGGTCTGGCCTAAATAAGTCATTTCAAGTCGAACTGAGTTTGTTAAGTCTAAGGTCAGATAACTTAGACTCAATCGAATCAAGCCAAGTCGGCTTGGACGAATTAAATTGGTTAAAATATCTTTTTGGTTTCAATTTTCGTCAAGTTTTGTTAAATAAGTCTTTTGTTTTTTAGCTCAAATAGGTCTTAATTCTCATCAATTTTGTTCAATTGGGTTCTTTTTTTACTAACAATGTTAAAATCATTAATGGCCATGAACAGTGACTGCCATGTGTGTCACTTCGTGGTTTTTTTTTTAATTCTTTTTAATTGTTAATGTGTCAACCCAACAACATGTCATGTGTCAAAGTCAATGTTCTATATTCAATTTGGTCCCTATATTTTTTATTTTTGTTCAATTTAGTCCCAATTTTATTTAAAATTGACCAATTTGGTCCCTATCGAAGATGTGAACAAATTTAATTTCTATATAAAAGTTATAATGATGTGAATTTTAATATATTATATAAAAATATTTAATAAAAAATGTAAATTTTAATATAAAAATTAAATTTGGTTTCAATTTGGAGATGGACCAAATTGAATCATGTTAACAAAAATTGGGACTAAAGTGAATAAAAATAACAAATATAGGGACCAAATTGAATATAGAACATTGACTTTGATACGTGGCACGCTATTGAGTTGACACGTGGACAATTAAAAAAATAAAATAAAAACTAAAATAAATAAAAAAATCACACGGCAGTCATTGTTCATGACCGTTAATGATTTAAACGGTGTTAGATAAAAAGACCCAATTGAACAAAATTGACGAAAATTGGTATCTATTTGAACACAAAAACAAAATTAAGACTTATTTGACAAAATTTGACGATAATTGGGATCAAAAAGGTATTTTAACCAATTAAATTTAGTCGAGTTGTCTTAGACAAAGGTTGAGATGAGTTGACTCGACCAAAGCCCGAATCAATTTAAGTAAAGGAAAGTCTACATTTAATATAGTGGGAAGGTCCACATTCAATCGAGTTGAGCTAGACCAAGTTAATCCTAAATTGATCAAGACCAAGGCAGTCTTAACCCCAATCAAGACCAAGTCAAGTTGAGTTTATCGGAGTCTACCTAGGTCAAGTAGAGTTGAGTGAACCAAAGCAAGTTGAGTTGCCCAAAGCGAGTCAAGTTGGTTTAGGCCTAGGCTCGATCCCACATCAAGTCGAGTTGGGGTAGGTCAACATTCATCTAAGTCAAGGATGACTTATGTTTTTCTGAGGTGGACTAGACTCAGATGGGTCCTAGTCTGATCAAGCACTAATGCATTTTTGGCATTTTAAACCGACTTATATACCTCGGGTCTGTAAAACCAACTCATGTTTTGGCATTTTTGGAATTGTTGTAGTTACACAACATGGTGGCATTTATTCGGTAGTTGTAATGTGTACCTAGTTGGTAGTGCTAGTAATTGGTAGTGCACCTAATTGGCACCTAATCACAATTTAAGAATCCCTAGAGTACAAATTAATGAAATATTAGCTATAAGTTAAAAATAAGTCAAAGCACTACATACCTTTATATAATTATCTTTTCATCATTATTACATTAACTACTTGGTGAATATAATATAAATATGATAACATCTTATCTTATTAGAGAACATATTCCTTTATTTACATTTTTTAAAAGGATATTTGAATTATAATATTGAAGAAAAAGAATTATACAAATAAAATATATTTTTGTAAAATTTAACCAAGGTCAAAAGGGTACCTTTTTATACCTTGTATGAATATGCTTCAGTTCAGTAACCGAAGTTGAAGATTTAAAATAATTGCTACTAAAATTCTTTTCTGCATTAGTGAAGATCAGGTCTGCTCTAGGAGTGTATGAAACTTCTTCTAAATTATAAAAGCGTTACCTTGCATGCAATGCTTTCAAGAATTGGTTAAAAACATCAAATAAAATAATTACCAAATACTCAATTGGTTAAAAACATTGTAGTTGTAAGTGATTTCATTAAGAAAAGACTTTATTCTTGACCTATAAGAGCTAATTTTCCACAATACCTCTTGTTCATTTAAAATGTTGGATTGGATTTTTCTAGTTTAAACTAAATCAAGTTTGAAGCTAGTTAATAACTTCATGGATATAGTCAAACATAGAATATATATTTAATATAGATTTGTCTCAATCTTAAATATAATAATTATCAAGTGGATAATTGGATATATTATTTAAAATAAATATTCGCCAACTTGAAGTAGGTTACTTCGTTTAAAATGAACATTTTCTAACGAGAATGTATATTAATGTAAGAGATAAATATATTATGCTCAGTCTCTAAAAATATTAACTCTATATGGGGTAATTTTTTTAAAAGGGTATTCATATAAACAAAAGAATTAGAAGAAAAAAAATTGATGAATGTCTCTAACTGGTTTTGTTGATAGCAGGGCAAGAAAAACACTGTTCTGAGTTATAAGCGTTGGGATGTATCTCTCAAAGGGTTTTGTTCTGCTGTTCTTGTCTTTCTACTGCTATTTTCTTTTTGCTACTGCTTTCATCACTCACTGATCTCACCGAAGGTATACCTTTTTATTTTTTCTGTTTTTCAAAGTTTGTATTCTATAGTAGCATCTCTTTAATGATTCATTAGCTTTTCTGGAACTGAAATATGCCAAAAGAATTATAATCTCTTTTAGTTCGATTTAGCTTGATATTTTTATTTTGTTTAATTTGGTTTAATTTTTGTTAAAATAGAACAATTTTGTCCATTCTAAATTAAAATCTAATTTAATTTTTATATAAATTTTATAAAATATTAATATTTTTATTAATTATTTTTAAAATTTAATTATAAATTATTACATTTAAATATAAATTTAATATTTTAAAATTAAATTATTAAATAAAATATAATTATTATAATATTATTATAATACAATTATAAATATTTTCTTCTAATAATTATACTTTAAATATACTAAAGTTTCTAAAATTAACATTTAAAAATATTATAAATATTTTAGAGATATTAAATTTATGTTTTACTTAATATTTAAAAATATTAAAAATATTATAGAAATTTTAAATTTATAATTTACTTGACATCTAAAAATATTAGAAATATTTTAGAAATATTAAATTTATGTTTCACTAATAATTATATTCTATTTAATAATTGAATATAATTAAATATAATTATTTAATTTATAACTAATTGTAATTATTTATAATTGAATTTTAGGAATAGTTAATAAAAAAATGTCAATTTTAATAAAAATATTAGTATAACATTTATATAGAAATTAAATTTGAATTTAATTCGAAAAGGATAAAATTATTACATTTTAATAAAAATTGGAACTAAACTAATCAAAGATAATGAATATAGGGATTAAATTGAATAAAATAAAATGATACAACCACGAACTAGCACGTGAGAATGATATTGACATGTGACACGTAATTTTTTTAAATTACAAAAATTTAAAAAAGTTTAAAAAATTAAAAATAAAAATAAGAAAAACGACGAACTGACCCGTGATATGCACATATTATACTACAGGAAAATCTTAATTAATGACCAATTCCAGTAACAAAAAGTAATTGGTCACTGTAGTGACCAATTTATATTTTCAACAAATTATAACTGGTTTCTAAATTAGAAACTAAAATAGTTTTTATTATAATCTGGTATGTACATACCAAGATTTTGACTACCAATATAATTGACTTCTACATTAGTTTCTAATTAGAAAATTGGTTACTAAATTGATCTCTAAACATATTTTTTGGTCATAAAATTTGTCATTATTTAATAATTTTCTTATACTGATCGACTTTAAATATTTGAACACGGTAAGAAAAATGACTAAATTAATGAAAATTAGAACTAATTTAATATTGAAACTAAATGACCATCAAATTGAATAAACAAACGTGACAAAAATAGGGACGGTAAAAATATTTAAGTCATTGTTTTTCTTTTTTTCTTTGCTTCAACTATTCATAGCAACAAATTCTTTCAATAAAATTATTTTATTTTTTTAACAACATTCTTTTATGATTTTTAATAACATTCTTTTATGAATTTTATCAAATTTTAATTAAGTGAAATAAAAATGTAATTAGAGGTTTGATTTGATTTTTTATTAAAAGCCAAACTATAATATCTCTTACATTAATGATTTTTTCTTTTTACGAAAATACTCTGAATTATGAATTATTTATCGCAAATAGTATGCTTTTTGATAGTCTAACTTAACTTTATCTTGTAAAAAAATTTGAGAGAGATTAAAAGAACTAAAATTAGTAAAATCATTTAGAAAGTAATATAAAATTGAAACAATATACATTAGTTGAAAGATTAAATTAACAAAAATATTTTAAAAATGAAATTTACTTAGATACTGTGATTTCATGATTCTTTTATTTTGAACTTGAAAGAATATTAATGTTACCACTTTAGATGGACTAAAACTTTCACCCCTGCATACAAGTTTAATAAACAGAGTAAGTACGATAAGACTTTCCCCAAGTAGATTTTTACTTCTGAAATTAATTCAAAATTATTTAAAATTAGAATTTAAAACAAGAAATGCTAAGAAAGACAGGTGTAATTTTTTAAGAGTAGAGTAATTTTGTGATGATGTTTAATATGTAGGAGTGAACAATGTGTAATGTGTTTTCATAGGTTTCCATTGAAAATATATGATTTCATTTGAACTATGTTGCACTTGACGCATTAAGACTGATAAGGGGAAGTTTGATTGATATTAATGGAAATTTGAGCAACTGGGATGATGGAAATCAATTAACAGGTGAGTTACCAGAAGAGCTTGGCTTTCTGCCAAAACTGAATCGATTGCAAATAGATCAGAACAATATCACAGGACCTATACCTTTATCATTTGCAAAACTGAACACCACTCAACATTTGTAAGGTCCTTTACAATGATATTCACTTTACAAGCCTGAAGATTCTGTATGATTTATTATCTCTTAGACGGTGTATGCATGTCTTTAAGCTCATCTGGTTTCGTTTTGTTTTGGATGAACAAGAAACATGTTCTTCGTAAAGTTGATCACATTTCAGTTTGTTTCCCCTTGGTTTGAATCTCTGTTGATTTCACTCCTATGTGCAAAGGGAAAATTTATGTTATGCTATTCCTTGCCATCCATAAACAATTTAGCCATTGGTAATTTTCCTGAAGTGGTAAGGAGAATTGTTTTACTTAGAGCAACAATATGCAATCCTTACCAAATGATCTCGTTTGTGGAGTGAACCATATTTCAGTCCTTGAATGTGCATAGTGCTGTCACATTAGACCCTACGACTAAAGAAATTCCAATAAGCCCTTGAAAGTTCAGTTTGTCAATTCTATTAGTTAATGTCATTATAAAAGTTTTAGATTCTTTTAATTTTTGTTGCGTTTACCGTATAAACTGAATTAATAAGTATTCCATGTATTTAAAGTATTTCACAGATCTTCTTGTTCTTGCAGTCAACTTGATAACAACAACTTTGGTGGAAATAGCATCCCAGGTTCATATGCAAACATGTCAACATTGATAAAACTGTAAGTTCATTTTTTATCCTTGTTAAGTATGTTAACACTGCAAAGGACCTAAGGAGCTGGGAATCTTTGTGATCTCATGTACACAAAGGAATTTCAGTTAAACATTTGCA
>Ga0214545_1007694_pt1 | contig 17801 bp, 12 predicted proteins | sample CNSS4metaG_FD_160064 | JGI IMG/M metagenome (GOLD analysis project Ga0214545, IMG submission 160064) | Root nodule microbial communities from cowpea collected in UCLA plant growth center, Los Angeles, California, USA - CNSS4 | ecosystem: Host-associated > Plants > Roots > Nodule | place: USA...
GGATGGGGATGGGTCAAAAGTTGTATACCCGTTGGGTTTGGGGATGGGGATGGGGATGAATTTTTATTATGGGGATGGGGATGGGATCATGATACCCGTACCCGCCCCGCCCCGTTGCCATCCCTAGGTATGTTGAACCTGATAGTAATTGTAATAAATTGGAGGATGTGAGGAAACAATGTGGATGATTAATTGGTAATGAGTTCGTTTATTGGTAATGGGTTGAATGTCAAGTGTAAGGTATGATGGAGTTTAAAGAATAACTTGTTATTAAATGAGAAGTATGATATAATGAATGTATGTGAAAGTGTGATTCTGTGGTTTGCATATGTTTAGACAAGGAAGAGGTATGTCCCTGTAATAGCGTAAAATGTAATACTCTTTATTGGTGTTGTGTTAAAATGGCATGTGTAATATGGATTCATTAGCATAATTAAACCTGTGCATAAAGATCAAGTTATGGAACTACGACTGGACTATTATACTGGTACCATAATCTGTGCTTGAATTGTTTGGGGTTCATTAGAACCCGTTTGATGTGCCAAAAACTAGTAGCATTGCGCTACTGGTATGGCACCTGGCGGCGCGAGGCCAGCCGCCAAGCGATAGACAGACAACTTAGTGGCAGTGGCCACTAGACGAGATGGCGCTTGGCGGCAGGGTGGGTTCCGCCAGGCGGAAGTGGAGCAATAGCAGTACTGGACACTACGAGGCGCTTGGCGGCAGTGTTGGTTCCGCCAAGCGGGAGAAGTGTTGTAGAGGCTCTGGAAGGTGATTAGCGCTTGGCGGCAGGCTTGGGGTCCGCCGGGCGGTGACGTGGCAGCAACACTCTTGTTTTGGCGCTTGGTGCCTGGCAGTGTGTGATGCCCGCCAGGCGGTCTGGATTCGGATTCCGCCTAGCGACGTGAGATGCGCGCCAGGCGGATTTGGTCCAGTGATGGTGCGCGAGAAAAGTTTTCTACACTGCTTTAAGGGATGTTCATGATACGATGCTTTGGCTGGGGGCCCAATTACGAGTGTATCTTGTATTGGGGTAACACGTGACCACTTTAGGTTGTAGCCTGGTGGTTTAGGAAGTTCAGTGGAGTGTGCGGGTTGTGGCTCGTACGACGAGGTTTCGGATGATTGCCCTCTTCAGTGTATTCTGATGGAGTTTTGGTAGTCTGGAAACAACTACAAACTTATGTTTGTTTTGGGGAACTCCACTTGGTGTCACAGTGAGATGCTGTGGCAAAGTTATTCCCACGTGTGGACTATCAGGTGGTGGCCTGTAGTCGGAGGGGCGAATAGACACTCGTGCAGCAAAGATCGATCATTAATCTCACTTAAAGGGTATACAAATGATAAATGTCTAAATGCAAGTACTGGAAATGGAGAAGGAAGGGTAGAATTGAGAAATATACTAACCTGGGTTTTAAATGCTTAGAGGTTGTATTTAATGTTAATTTTGTTTGGTTTATTTAAATGAGCTCACCCTATCTGTGTGTGTGGCGATGATCATGTAACTTGTTACATAGGAGCAGATGTTGATGCAGGTGGGCAGGTTGATGCATAGAGACAGAGTGGGGACCTCTCAGGAGTTTTACCGATTTTTATTTTTGTCAGAATATGGATTTAATGTAATAATTTTATAGACAAATATATCGCATTACGGTTTTGGCGCGCTTTATGTTATTTGATTTGGCGCGTTGGACTTAAAGTTTAAAATTCTTCTCGCATTTTGGGAATTTATTTATAATAAATGAGGTTATTCATTTAAAATTTTATTTTGTTTTATTTTAGTAAGTAATTTCCGGCTAGGACGTTACATATAGATTTTATGCTTGAAGACATTGGAAAGCTTCCTTTGATAAAGAAGACAATTCAAAGAGGATTTAGTCTTGTTGGCTTTATCTATAGTCATTCTAGTATCTTGAGTTTGTTGAGACAATTTACAAATAAGAGGGAATTAGTAAGATATGTCATTACAAGTGTCGCAACCGAAATCGCGACGGGACGACGAACCAAGATAATTATTTGTAAAAAAAGAGTTTGGAGTCACCACCATAGTTATTATAGGAAACTATGGAAAACCAAAAACAAAAAAGCAAGGTCTGCGAAAAATCAGAATTTGGGTCCGGGAGTCGGTTACGCGTGGGGAAGGTATTAACACCCCACAATGCCCGTCCTAAGACGGTACCTTTAATTAAATGTGCAAAAGTTTTGTGGTTTCTCAAAATATTTAAGTTTTCCCAATATTAGTAATAAAAGAATGTACAAAAAACAAAACTATTTTTTTGATTTTTTGGGCCCGACGAGGATTAATCCTCGCTCCTACGTATCTTCATGTGAATGGAGAATCAGGGTTACGTAGTTCTTTTTGAAAAATCTATTTGGAAAATTATTTGAAAATGATTTAATTTGTTTTATAATTTTCAAAATCTTTTTATCTAAATTTTAGTATTATTTTAAAATTGGTGTCATGCGACGCGAGCGGTCAGATAGACACTTCAAGTAAACTCTTTTTTTAATCTTTTATTTTTTACTTTTTTAATCATTTATAAATTTTTAATATTTTTTTGAAGTTATTTTAGAGTAGTTGTGGATGTCATTGCGAAGTGAGTAACCAAATAGATATAAAAGAGGAAACAAAAAAAGTTATATTTTATTTTTAGATCATCTGTATATATTTTTAGAAGAAGCAAAAGTCTAAATTAGATGTCATGCGACGCGAGCGGCCAGACAGGCAATAAAGAAAGGGGAAACATATATTTTTATGATTAAAAACAAGAATGAAAATTGAAAAAAAAACTAAATCAAAAGATGAAAGAATTGAGAGTGACGTTCCTTAAAACAATTTCAATATCTCCTCACCTTTTTTCTTTTTTTTTTTTTTTTTTTCTTTTTATTTTTTTTTTTTTTTTTTTTCTTTTGGATTAAAAAAGGGAGGTGTCTATGTGGGTGGTAATGAGAGAAAGAGAGAGCATAGAGAATGTTTTCTTCTCTTTTTTTTATTCTACCTCCTTCAATTTTTTTAAAAGAGAGATAAAAGAGAAGGTGTGTGTGGGAGTGGTGATGGGAAAGAATTAGAGAAATGTAGAGAATCAATTTTTTCTTTTTTTTCGGTCCCGATAGAGTGTGTATTTATACTCACACCTTGCAATATCAATGCAATCTCAGCCTTAATTGTAATGAACAATATAAGGAAGGAATTAGTCATGATAGCAGCACATTTTGGAGATAAAATCAGAGCACAAAATCAAACAAGATCAGTAATATTGATTCTAACCGTTAACAAAAATCAATCTAATTAGTAATATTGATTCTAATTATATGAAGAGATATTGCTTTTAATTATTAGAATCATATCATTAATTTCCCTATTAGGAAAAATGGTAGAAAGCAGGTTGAGTTGTTGGGCTCATGAGAAGGAGTGCGATAATTAATAACAAATTGGGCTCTTCCCTCTTTATTCTTTTTTTTCATCTTTTTTTTTTCTAAAATTAAAGTTTGAAAATATTTGAAGAAAATAATGTTTCACATTTTTTTTATTTTTTTAATCTTTTTTAAAATAAATTTATTTATCCAGACGAAATTGGGTGTTGACAGCTGCCCCTCTTTACTTAGATTATACTAGATAATATGAAAATTTGATTTTTTTTCATATTATCGTAATAAAAGATAAGTAAAGATAAAAACACTAATTTCGTTCGGGTTTCAAAAGAAGACAAATTTGAAGATCGACTTCACCATTCAAAAGGAGATGGTCTACATCTGAAAGGAACTAGGTGACCATTACCAAGTAGAGGGTCCTAATTCGACACACCTTTTTTTTACTTTTTGAAATTTAAAAAGACCAATCCCGAGGAGAGTGGCTATATCTAAAGGATTCAACGACCATTACCATGTAGAGGGTCCAATCCGAAAAACCAAATTCTTTTTGTATTTTGACTTTTTGAAAAAAAGATTAGACCGAACCTGAGGAGAGGGTCTATATCTAAAGGATTCAACGACCATTACCATGTAGAGGGTCCCAATCCGAAAAACCAAATTCTTTTTGTATTTTGACTTTTTGAAAAAAAAAAGATTAGACCAATACTGAGGAGAGGGTCTATATCTAAAATAACGATGACCATTACCATGTAGAGGGTCATCATCTGACAAAAGAAATCAATGACCATTGCCTCGCAGAGGGTCTTGATGTAAGGAGATCAATGACCATTGCCTCGCAGAGGGCCTCGATATGACATATGAAATCAATGACCATTGCCTCGCAGAGGGTCTTGATGTAAAGAGATCGATGACCATTGCCTCACAGAGGGCCTCGATGTGACAAAAGAAATCAATGACCATTGCCTCACAGAGGGTCTTGATATAAAGAGATCGATGACCATTGCCTCGCAGAGGGCCTCGATGTGACAAAGGAATCAATGACCATTGCCTTGTAGAGGGTCTTGATGTATAAAAGGAGAATCTAAATTTTGCTTTTGAATTGTCGACAAACACCAAGTGAATGCCTAACGTTTTTTAGACTTAAACAAAAAATATCATTGCTGACTTTTTCTTTTTTTTTATATGATTTTCAATGATTTTGTGGAGTATGATGGATGATTTGATGATGCATGACATGTTATGATTTTCTTTATGAACCTATATGATGATGCATACATGGATGTGTGGATGCATGGGTGGAATTTACCTTTTTCATTTTCCTTTATTTTAATTTGAGAGCAAAGAAAACTAGGCTTACAGGCTAGAAAAAAACTTTGAGGCCAGACAAAATTGGATTTAGGGGCCAATGTGGAAATTGGGCTTGGGAGCCAGTGTGGAAACTGGGCTTGAGGTTAGTGTGAAATCTGGGCTTAGAAACTAGTGTGGGAATTGGACTTGGGGGCCAGTGGAAATTGGGCTTGGGGGGCCAGTGTGGAAACTAGGCTTGAGGTTAGTGTGAAATCTGGGCTTAGGAACTAGTGTGGGAATTGGACTTAGGGGCCAATGGAAATTGGGCTTAGGGTATATTGGTCATTCATATAAATGAAAAGGACCAAAATTTGAGAAACATCATAGAAACCAAATTGTGTATGTTTTTTAATTTTCTTCCTTCTAAAACGCAAGGATTCAATAACCATTCATATGAGTGAAGAGGGTTTTGATTGGAAAGATGTAAACTATTTTATTCAAAAAGATCAATGACTCATGTATGCATGGCTTGGTATGATGTATGAATTGCCTTATGTATGAATTTTCTTTTGCATTTTTTTAAAAAACATTCGAATTGTTCCCCATTTCATTGTTATTTTCTAATTCATGGAGTCATTCTACTTTGATATTTTTTTTACTTTTTCAAATCATTTCCTTGGTCTAATCAATTTACTAACAAACACTTTTTTAATCATTTCTTTGAAACACTATTTGAATGACATGCATGAAATTGCCAAGGGCTTGAAAAGGTTTGGACGAGGTGATGAAGATTAACTAGTTAGTTGTCCCAATTTGAATTTGTCTCGGGACAAAATGTGTTTGGGCTTTTCCAGTTATTGATGGTATGAATAAAATGATGGGGATTTCAAAAAAAATGACAACCAAATGAGGAGATTAAAAAATGACGGGGTCTTTACAGGTTGCCCTTAATGTGATCACGGACTTCAATGTAAATAAATGCCCCAATTCAAAATGAATGATCAGAATATATGAATCACAAACAAAGTGACTGCCCCAGTTTGGGTTTGGGATTGATAAATATGGACTATGCTAAGGTTGGTCAAGGTTTAGGCTTAGAGCGGAGTTATTATTGGAGCAAAGATGAAGTTTCATGAAGAATGAATTGAAAGGGGACAACCGAAGTTTAGCTTAATTGCCTGATTGTCCATGCTAATTTTGAAGTTTTGAAAACATGTCAACCAAACATAAACTGCCCCAGTGTTTAAAAGAAAATCTCTGAACACACTTTTTCAATCCTTTTTTTATAATTTTTTTTAGAACAAACCTGTTAGCAAATCAAAATTTTCCTCTAAATAAAACCTTCAAAAGATAATAATCAATCTTTGATCTATGTGGACTTTATTAGGCTTGTATTGTGGCCAAGGCTAGGGGTATTGAAATGAATGATAGTAAAGGCTCAAACAAGTGATGTGATGGTTGTTTCAAACAAGGATCTTTGAATAATATTCCATTCAATATTTATTTTACTTCATTTCGTTCACTTTTATTTTTTTCTTTCTATATTTTGACATTTTATTCTCATTCTTTAAACTTTTGCTTTTTTCTATATAACAATGTCATTTCTTTCTTTCTTTTCTTTTTTTTTGATATTTTTGTATTGGTGAACTACAAGTCGGATGAAACAAATGCAAACATTATGTTAACCCTTAGTGGGAGGGTGATCCTTGTTTAGGGTAATTTGAAAGAAATTGGTTTTGGAAGGCTCAAATTGGGTAGCAAAGGATAATTACTTTTGTTTTTTTGGATAAAGAAACATGGCCACACATCATTTCAAAACATGATTGTTTTTTCTAAAAAAAAAAAAATTAATTCACAGGAAAATAATTGATTTCAACTTACAGGATGCCCCTTGTTTGGTTCTCTTTTTTCACTTTTTTGTTTTATTTTTTGCCTAGACTGTCCTTCAAAGTTGTTAGTCTAGCGAACTTTTCTTCCCTTTGTATTTTTTTTTGTTCAGAGAGTTTCTTGAAATCATTTTAAGGTATGTGTCCCCTTTATGATGATCCTCCATGGAAATGAAAACAAGGTTTATGGTGGAAGAGAGATGGATAGGGAAATAAATTTGAGCAATTTCATGTATGCAAGACTATATGATGCTTCAAAAGACGTGATAACAAACAAAATTTTATTTCTTTATTCAATCCACTGATTTGACCAAAGAATGTTTTATTATTTTTTCCATTTTTCATAAGAAAGATTCCAAGAATTTGGTGATAAGAAAAGTGAGAAACAATTTGAACTTATTGTAGTGCAAATTTTTTTGTTTTTTTTTAATTTATGTTGATGCATGCTATATGTTTCAATCTTTGGATAACGTATCATGAATGACCACAAAATGGAATGCAATGCATGTTTGTTGTGCATCACAGTGGTACTTATTCACATGATATGCTAATGAAATGTATGTCTATGGCTAATAATGGTGTGATTGTGATGCATTTATTATTATATACAAGGAAAGGTGAGAGTAAAGGACACAAATAGTCTCCCTTTAGTGTCTCTATTTAACATGGGTTTAATGCTTAAAGTTATAAGCGGAAGTATATGTACTCACAAAGATAGTTCCCTAATACCTAAATATCAAGGTCACTAGAGCTATGGCCCACTTCATGGCATTTCCCACGACAGTTGGTAAACAACAAGAAGTGGGAGTACCAATGAAGCAAACAACTCTAGCTGGGGTTCTCACAATGACCACTTGGGAAGTACATCCACTGTGACACTGCTACACAATCCCCTCTAATTCTAAGCAACTCAGGCCCGGGTATAGGGCCCCACTTATGTAATGAATAAAATGTGTGTGTGAAGGGAGAACACAATGCATACCTAAACCCACACCTGGCAATTATTCCAAATACAAAAATAAAGAAGATTGAATATACACATACAATTATTTTAAATATAAAAAAATTTAAAAAAACGCATACCCAAAACAAAATAATGAGAAAAGAAAAAATATGAAGAAAAACCACATCAATCTTGCACATCCAAATAAATGGTCTGACTCTCTAGCGTCCCCAGTGGAGTCGCCATCTGTCGCAACCGAGATCGTGGCGGGATGGCAAAAATCATTTAAAAAAAAAGCAGAGGAGTCGCCACCATAGTTTATTATGGAAAACTATAGAAAAACCTTAAAAAGAATGGTCTTCAAAACCAAATTTGGATTTGGGAGTCGGTTACGTGTGGGGAAGGTATTAGCACCCCACAACGTCCGTCTTAAGACGATTCCTTCTTTAATTAAGTGTGCAAGATAGAATTCGATGTTTAAAATATTTGTTATTCCCCAAAAAATCAAACAAAATAAAAACACCTACAAAAATATTAAAGATTAAAACAAAATTATTTTTTTATATTTTTGGCCCGATGAGGATTGTACCTCGCTCCTACGTATTTCCATTTGGAAAATCAGGGATAACATAGTTCTTTGTACAAAAATTTGTTGTTTGATATTATTATTTTGTTTTTTTAATTTTCTAGATTTTTATGTGTATGTATATTTTATTAATATCAAGAGAACCCGAGATTCTACATGATAAAAGATTTAGTTACCAAGCAAATCCGAGATTTGACATGATATTAAAAAAAATTTATAATTTTATATTTTTATTGTTATTAATTTCCTTTTAAGAACAAAAAAAGCCTACGAAGAAGTGTTTTGATTACCAAGCAAGTCCGAGACTTGACATGGTATGCAATACTTATATCAAAGAAGTAATATAATTTTTTATTATTTTATTATTTTATTATTTTTTGTTTAGAGAGAATTAAAGCCTACGAAAGAAAATTTTTTATTTAACAAGATAAAAATAAAGGAAAAGAGAAAGGTTGAGCACATCAACGACAAACCCAAAATCATTTAACATGAGAACCCCGAACACATCTAATCATACAACAATTCAAACAATCATTGATGTTATAAGAGAATCATGAAAAGCATTAAGAGCAAAGAAAATTTACCTCTTAAGATGACCCCCTTTCTGTCCCTTGCATTGAAGAAATTTTGTGCTTATATAGGCCTCTTGGGTACCATTAAGATCCTAGTATTTAATTATAATAAAATATATGGGGAAAACATTGGTCTTGTTATATCGTTGCATAATATTCACAGTATTAATTATAATTATTAACGAAATATTGCCTGTAATTACTAGAATCATATTTTCTGTTATATAAAGATCATGATCAAATCATAACATATAATTCATATAATTGATTCTAATTATTACCAGGAACATTTTCTTCTCAAGATTAAATTCATACCATTCTCTAAAAGCATTATTATCGGGAATATTTGCTTCTAATTAAAATAATATCTTCCCAGACTGACAACGCAAAGAGACACACAAGTGTAAATGCAAGATATTTATTCAAATTATTATAAAAAAATATTGCTCTTAATATTATACCCTTCTCTAAAAACAGAAATTATGAAACGTCTCATTTTCTGACATGTCATGTGGAGAGTGTAAATAGCAAACAGTGGGGGTAAAAATATGTAAAACATTTGGGCTCAAGAAAAGAGTATGATAATTAAAAAAAATTAGATTCTCCTCTCTTGGTTCTTTTTCTTTTTTTTCCTTTTTTCCCATGGTAGAATTAAAGTTTAAAAACATACCATCAATCAAAACATTTTATTATTATTATTATTATATTATATTATTATTATTATTATTATTATTATTATTATTATTTTAACCAAACAAATACTTTTACCCGGACGAAATTGGGTGTTGACACTTATGTGTCTATATATAAAGGTATCAAAAACTAATGTAGACACTTTTAGTCATATATTGAATTTGATTTCGTTAAAGAGGGGATTCCCTTTATTCTTGACTTGCGCCTCAAGTTCTTATCAAAGATTAACATCTTTGTGGTGAATTTTTACTTGACTTATCAATCTATTAGTTTATGGCATCCTCCATCCCTATCTTATTCCATGTTCTTCTCTGATTTATTTTTGTTGTGCCTCTGAAAGATTCAAATTAAAAAACGATCATACTCTTTCTTGGATAAGATTATATCATCTGATATCTAGAGCAAGGTTTGTGTTTGAATTTCCTCTTCTATGTTACTTTTATGTCATATGAAATATAAAAAAACACTAAATTTTTTGAATTATGTGTGTTTTGTGTTTTGTTTTGAAATTTTTATTTTTCATTATTCTTGGAATTTTTAAGAAGTAAAACCCCTAAGGTTTTATCCTTTTCTGTTGAATTTTTAATTTGTCATGTTTTTTGTGTTCTTTATTGAAACTGTGTTTTTCTACATTTGATTTGTGGAAATTATTTTGTTTGCCATTGTTTTGTTAATTGTAGTCCCAATTAATGGTTTGCAAGTGCAATTACAATGATTTACGTGAGTTTGAGGGTTTTAAGGGCAATATGTTTAATTTTATTTGTTTGTGTTGAACTACAATATTGAAAAGAAAAGAAAGAATATTGGATCCAAGTTAAAAAGAAATAAATATATTTTGAAAGAAAAGAAAAAAGAAAAGTAAGAATTCAAGAGAAAAAAGAAGTTCAATATAAATTTTTGTTGCAATTTTATGTGGTTCATTGATTATTGAATCAGTCTTTTCTTAGAGTCTATGCGTTATCTCTTTTAACTCTTTCTGGTAGTCCTATTATTTTTTTAATTTTATTATGTTATGTCTTTAAAAATCCTTGAAGTTTTGTCTAGAGTTTTGTATTTTCTTTGATCTCTTCAAGATTTAGATCTCGCAACACTTTTCATATTGTTTATTTACTCATTGATTAAGCTATCAGAGTTTTATGTCAAGCGCTAAAGGGAATTAAGTGGTAAAAGGCAAGAGAGTACATTCGAGAAAAAGCCTACAAAGTGTGAAACACGAGTGAAATTTTTGAGTAAAATCACTAATAAATGTGGTGAGATTGTAAATATATTATTGTTATTTTACTAACCTTTATTATTATTGTTATTTTTTATGCTTTGATTCTTCTCTTTGTTGGTTTGCTCTTTTCTTTTTTTCTTTGTCTCGGTGTTGAATGGTGAAATTACTAGGACATTTTGTTAGGGTTTTGAATTTAGATTTCAGTTTTGGGCTTTGTATGTTGATGTTTCATATCTGGTGGTAAGTTACAAATGTAGTTTGGGAATACTAGAGGCGTCGCTTTCTGTAATGTGTGTGGGTCATGGTTATCTTAGAATGAAAATTATGTTTGCATTAACTTCAAATGCATGTGGGTGTTTGAATTAAGGTTGAACTTGAGGGTGGTTGTTTTAGTTGAGATTTTCCAAGAAGTTATCGGTAGGGGTATACATTTGAACCTGGAAAATATTTGAACCTATCTTCTGGTTTATTAGTAAGGATATATATTTTGGCTTGGTCCATGGGTTTGATTTGGATTAGACCCCATGCAAACCGAGTCTGGAATTATGGGTTTGTTTCGTTTGTTAAGATGTTGATCGAATCATTCTTAAAAATCATATACATATTCATAAAAAGTATAAGGTAATATATTCCAATTCATGCAAAAATAGTGGAGGTGGGACTCGTGTTTCTTTTAAGCACCGAATCGAATGATAATTTGGAATGATGCTGTGAGTTTTTTTTTTAGTGTTTTAAAGTTTAATTACTTTTTATTCACATTTTTATTAGTATTTCTTATTAACGCATGTGGTAGAATGGTGCAGGAGGGCCAAAGTTTTGCTAGTAATTAGTCATTATTATTTGTTTGCATCTCATAATTGATTTTTATACTTCCATCCGATTACTAATTCTGTTGGTTCAAGAGACATCCCTCAATTTAATTTGGGTTCTATTTATTTACTTTATGTACTCTCCAATGTAATAACCCTACATCCCCTAGTATTTAATTTTATTTTACCTCATGTACCTGTATTTTAACTAAACATACACCCACTCTTTTAATTTCCTATTTTAGACTATGATGCGTTTACTCTATGCACTACGTGCACTACAGAATTTTGTAATTTTAGTAACATTTGTTGAGTTACATTTATTAAAAATGCTACTAAATATATTCTATAGTAACATTTTCTTACAAACGTTACTGAATCTAATATTAACGATAATATTGTAACAATTTTTAAAAATGTTACTGTAACATTTTCTTCATTTTATAACTCTCGCCACCATATATAAACTTAAACATTATAAAACTAAATGTTACCATGTGATTATTTAACATAACGTCCTATAATTAACCCTACATATTTATATTTTAATTCTTTTTTATCAATATCTCTCTGATTCACACCCACTTTTCAAGTTATGAATTTCTTATTTCAATAACATATTATTTAGTTACATTTAAAACGTTACGATATAACGTTTTTCATATAAATGTTATTAGACTAAAAAAAGTATCTCATGATTTTATAACCTTGTATCCTCGTAATTAAGTTGATCGACAAAAAATATTTATGGACGCTAGTTGAACGACGTTTGTTTTGTTAAAGGACACTTCACTCGTTTTTCTTTCGCTCTAATTATTTTCCTTTCGCATCACACCCTCCATGACCTTTTCCACTAAGGTACCGAACACATTCACGAATTTCTCTCTAGAACTCAAGACTCAAACATTCGCCACACTCCCTCCAATCCTGCTCTTCGGCACCCACACTCCTCCTCCTTGACCAATACCCCCACGTTGTTCTCCATGACTGGGAGCTAAATCTTGTCGTCATCCTGGTGGCACGCGAGTACTTCAAGCTCGGGAAGCTTGAAGGGGAGAGCCAGCCAGCAACTCCTTTTACCGGGGACTTGCCTCTACCCAAGCAGTGGAAGAAAAGGCTTAGCGGCCCCTTGAAATGTTACTCTCAAGATGTAGATCCTCTACTCTGTTAGTACAACTTTGCTCACCATCTGTTTGTATTTATTCCTCTGTTAAATCTTCACTAGTGTTCCCCTTTTGAAGTAAGGAAATCCATTTTTCGGTACAATGTGATGATTCTTGGAATAACTGGGATTATTTCTTTTGTGTTTTTGTTGAATGTAAACATTTTCAATTTTCGATGCAAATTCTTATAGGAGAAGTAGAAAGAGTCAAGAATAAGTTAAACCTCACTATACGGAAACACATACATCTTCTCCTGAATGTTATACATTGTCCTCACCAACCCCTTTTTGTATCTGCAGAGCACAAGTACGAAATTGTCAAGAAGTTGCAAGATCGGAAGCACATATGTGGAATGACTGGAGATGGTGTCAATGATGCTCCTGCCTTGAAGAAGGCCGATATCAGAATCGCTATTGCTGATGCAACTGATGCCGCAAGAAGTGCTTCTGATATTGTATTGACAGAAACTGGTTTGTGATACGATCATTGTATATAAGGATCGTATAAGAGTATAGAATATGTAGTGGTTGTTGTTATTCTGTTAGAAAGTTAGTTAAGGGCTGTTAGTAACTAATAAATAGGAAGAATGCATTCTGTTATGGCATTCGTTCATTCATTCTTTTTCTGAGAACAATTTCCCTTCTGTATCCTCTGTATTCTTTCATGTGAATGAGATTCAGATTCTATTCTCACATTAGAGTCCCTATTGTTCATTATCAATCTTCAAATACCCTGTATTCCTAGTTGATCTTATCAATTGGTATCATCCTCTACCTTCCTGCGACTTTCGATGGCGGATGCAACGCGTACTCAGACGCTGATACAGACTTTGGTGCGGGAGGAGGAAGACCGCCTCAACAATCGTATGAATGTGCGATTCATCGAGCTTGGTGCGTCCCTGAAACAAATGCTGCATGATTCACTTACGAGTTCGTTAACGGGTTCTTTAACGGGTTCTTTAACTGATTCTTTGACTTTGACCTTGTTGATGAAGATTCAAGATCTATTTCAACAGAATTTAGCTCCCAGTCCATCCCGTCGTGGTGAGAAATCTTCTTCTTAGTCGTATGGTACGCGTTTAGCTAGGCTTGATTTCCCTCAGTTTAATGGCGATGAGGTGAAACACTGGTTGATTCAGTGCGAAACATTTTTTTCGGTTGATCATATAAGGTGCGTTTGGCAGTGGTTCATTTTGAAGGACGGGCTCTGCAATGGCACATTGCCTTTGCTAAGCCGATTGGCGTTGATAACTTACCGCCATGGGAGGAATACAGTAAGCTGGTGTTAGAGCGGTTTGGGGAGATTGCGGAAGATCCGATGGCAGACCTGATGAAATTACGACAGAAAGGTTCTGTCACTAACTATCACGAGGAGTTTGATTGTTTGGTGGCTCGGGTGGAATTATCGGAAGAGCATAAGTTGAGTTGCTTCTTGGGCGGGTTGCAGCAAGAAATGCAGATGATGGTTCAGATGTTCCAGCCTGTGTCGGTACACAAGGCTTTTTCCTTAGCCCGAATGTATGAGGCAACTTCTAAAGTGGGTGGCAGTGGAAATGTGATAGCAGAAAGTTCCAAATATGTGTTTTCTGTTAAAACTCCTAAGAGCACTGATTCTATATTGGGAACTTACGAGCCTTCTAAAACGGGACCCAAACCTACCAGACAGCTTAGTTATGCTTTTATGGCAGAAAGGAGAGCGAAGGGGTTATGTTACTTCTATGATGAGCCATTTTCCCCTGAGCATGCTAAGGTGCATAGGAAGTTGCAGATTCATGTGATGGAGATGGATGCGGTGGAGGGTATAGTTAAGGAGTTAAATGAGGATGTTGAGGAGGAGGGTCATGGGGAGGAACCTCTAATATCCGTTAGTGCCTTAACTGGGTTGTGTTCTTGCAAGACTATGAGGACAATGCGGGTGACTGGTTTTGTTAGGAAGAAGCCCATTCACATTTTGATTGACAGTGGAAGTACTAATAATTTCCTGGATGAGCAAGTGGCTAAGAGGTTAGGGTGTAAGATTGAGCCAATGAAACCAATGCGCGTTTCCATGACTGATGGTAATACCTTGGCTATCTCTTCCATAGTACATAATTTCAGTTGGCAATTGCAGCAAAGTACCTTTAATAGTGATGTAATGTTGCTTCCCCTTGGTGGTTGTGATCTGGTGTTGGGAATTGAGTGGTTGGTCACTTTAGGGGATATTATGTGGAATTTTGACAAGTTGTTGATGGAGTTTTCCTTCAAAGGCAAAAGACATGTCTTGAGGGGTTTGTCTTCGGGTGGCTTGAAAACTGTAAAGAGGCAACAAATTAGTAAGACAATTGAAGAGGGAGTACACTTGTCTATGATTCAATTGTGTGACCAGGAAGAAGGGCTGCTACAGACTATGACTACTCATGCCAATAGTGGAGAGGTTCCTATAAAAATTGAGCAGGTCTTATTAGGGTTTGCGGATCTGTTACAAGAGCCAAAACAGCTACCTCCTAGAAGACCAGGTCATGATCATCAGATTCCATTGATATAAGGAGCTGATCCAGTTAATATCAGGCCTTACAGGTATGCCAAACACCAGAAAGATGTCATTGATGGGTTGATTAAAGAATACATACAATCTGGGATTATCCAAAACAGTAGCAGTCCCTATGCAAGTCCAGTGGTGCTGGTGGGCAAGAAGGATGGGTCTTGGAGTATGTGTGTTGATTATAGAGAGTTAAATAAGCACACGGTTAAGGATAAATTCCCTACTCCTCTTGTGGAAACCTATTGGATGAACTACATGGTTGGTTAAACTGATGGAATTTGATTTTACTATTGAGTACAAGCAAGGCCAGGACAACATGGCAGCTGATGCTCTGTCGAGGGTGCAGTCGTCTGCGTGCTATCAAGTACTAGTACATCAGGGTTCAATCGGATATGCTGGCCAAGATTCAACAAACTTGGTCTATGGATGATGTTTTTAAAGAAAATTATTGAGGAGATTCAAGCAGATCCTAATTCTCATAAGCATTTCACATGGTAGAATGGGGAACTGAGAAGGAAGGGCAAACTGGTGGTGGGGTAGAAAGATGAATTGAAGAGTGAAATTCTTGAATGGATGCATTCTTCTCCTACATGGGGACATTCGGGAAGGGGGGCTACATTAAAGAGAATTAAAGCTATCTTGTACTGGAAGGGCATGACAAAGGAGGTGATTAAATTCATTCAGCAGTGTCAGATTTGTCAAACCTGTAAATACGAAACAATGGCTTCACCAGGGTTACTTCAGCCTATTTCAATCCCTAGTCATGTATGGCAACACATATCTATGGATTTTATTGAAGGCCTTCCTAATTCATTTGGTAAGCAAGTGATATTTGTGGTGGTGGACCGATTGAGCAAATCTGCTCATTTTATGCCTTTATCTCACCTTTACAGTGCTTCGGATGTGGCTCAAGTTTTTTTGGATTTTGTATTCAAATTACATGGCTTTCCCGATTCAATCATTAGTGACAGGGATCCTGTCTTTGTGAGCCATTTTTGGCAAGAATTGATGTCTTTGCAAGGGGTGCAACTCAGGTTATCCTCAGCCTACCATCCTCAAACTGATGGTCAAACTGGGGTGGTAAATAGGGTGCTAGAAACTTATCTGAGGTGTATGTGTAGTGATGCTCCTGCGTTATGGTCTAAGTGGCTAGCTGTGGCTGAATGGTGGTATAATACCACATTTCACAGTGCCATCAATGTTACTCCGTATGAAATTGTGTATAGGCAGCCTCCTCCAGTATGCTTGCCTTATTTGCCTGGAGAATCAAAGATTGAGCTGATAGATAGGAGTTTAAGGAAGAGGGAAGAGATGCTTAAGGTTCTGAAGTTTCATTTGCAGAGGGCACAAAACCAGATGAAGCAGGCAGCTGATAAGCATTGATCAGAAAGGAGTTTCGAAGTGGGAGACTTTGTGTTTGTGGAATTGCATCCGTATAGAAAGGTCTCGGTTGCTAACAGGACTAATTCTAAATTGAGTCCTAAATTCTTTGGGCCTTTTGAAATTTTGAGCAAGGTTGGTGCAGTAGCTTACAAGTTGAAACTGCCTGTTGGTTCTAAGGTGCATAATGTCTTCCATGTGTCTCAGTTGAAGAAGCATATTAGAGAAAACAGTGTGGTGTTTGGTTTACCCCTATCGGAGGAGGAACAGCAGGCCAAAGAACCAGAAACTATATTGGATCGTATGACTGTGAAGAGGCAAGGTAGAGTTGTCACCAAGGTGTTGGTCAAGTGGAAACATAAGCTACCTGAAGATTCAACTTGGGAGTACTATTATGACTTGAAGAAAAAATTTCCTTTCTTCAATTCTTGCTTCTGATATTGTATTGACAGAAACTGGTTTGTGATACGATCATTGTATATAAGGATCGTATAAGAGTATAGAATACGTAGTGGTTGCTGTTATTCTGTTAGAAAGTTAGTTAAGGGTTGTTAGTAACTAATAAATAGGAAGAATGCATTCTGTTAAGACATTCGTTCATTCATTCTTTTCCTGAGAACAATTTCCCTTCTGTATTCTTTCATGTGAATGAGATTCGGATTCTATTCTCACATTAGAGTTCCTATGGTTCGTTATCAATCTTCAAATACCCTGTATTCCTAGTTGATCTTATCAATTTGAGTGTTATTATTAGTGCCGTCTTAACCACCAGGGCTATTTTCCAGAGAATGAAAAACTATACGGTTGGTTACTATATGTTTTCTTCATAAACATTTTCTTTTGTGCTTGTTGTTTCTAAATTAACATTGTTTGCAATATATTCCCTGCCTGATAGCTGGAAACTGCAAGAAATATTTGCTATGAGAGTTGTGCTTGGGAGTTACTTAGCACTGATGACTATCATATGTTGGAAGGGGGAGCCTTTCATCCATAAATGAAGAACAATTTTGATGATGTCTACTGATCTAGGATAAAACATAGCTTGGTTCAGTTAGGATATGCATTAGGCAATTAACTTCTCTTTATCAAATGTATTTCAGGCCTGCTGTGTAATTCTGCATATGATTAGTTTTTTAACTAATGGATTAGCTGTGAGTATGGTACAAAGTAAGTGAAAGTATACTCACGATAATCAATTAGGTAAATTGCTAATCGAATTAGTGACAGCAAAAACCTTTGTATAAAAGCTGTTTTGGAATCTGTTTTGGGTCTGGAAAAATTAGAAAGATCACGCAGTCTTCATCTGAGATAGAGCCATCTGAGAGACACAAAGTTTCAGAAGATTCTGCAAGATAACTCAAGTACAGATCCAAG
>Ga0214545_1007695_pt1 | contig 17799 bp, 8 predicted proteins | sample CNSS4metaG_FD_160064 | JGI IMG/M metagenome (GOLD analysis project Ga0214545, IMG submission 160064) | Root nodule microbial communities from cowpea collected in UCLA plant growth center, Los Angeles, California, USA - CNSS4 | ecosystem: Host-associated > Plants > Roots > Nodule | place: USA...
ATGAGTTCAAGATTTGTTATCGTTCCATGAGAATTGAAGATGACAATGATGTACGAAGTGTGATTGCTTATGCAAAAAAATACGAAGCTGATGTGCAGTTTGAAATCATGGCGTTTATTCGAGAATATAATAACGACGCACCAACCAATATGATTTGGGAGCTCATGGAAAAAGAACTAAACGATTCCTTGAATATAGAGTGATCCTGTGAATTTCATATACTTTTTTTTTTCTTTAATTTCTATTGTATTTTTTGTTCAGTTTCAAGATATGTTCATCATGTTCCTCTGATTTCTGAAATTTCATCAGCCAGCTATCACAAAAAGTTACAGATTCATAGTCTTTCTCTTTCTCTCGTTTAATTGAAATAATTACGTCAAAAAAAAAACGACAAATTCATAGTGAGACATTTTTTAAGGTGGTCCTCCGCTTAGCCGTCAAGCATGGCGAGGGTTGGTGGCAGCAAAAACGTTAATTGGGATTCATAAAAGTATGTCAGAGCAGCATCATCTGTTTGATTCTTTCTACTGTGTCAGATCAAATACATGCATTGCTAAAACTTAATCGAGAAAAAAAAATCGACGAAAAGTTTGGGCAGTGTAATTCAATTCCTTCTGACAGATGCTTTAATTCTTGGCTTTTATTTTCATAAATTTTCTCTTAAAGCAGTAATATCGCAATTTACCATAGTCTTGTGTTTTGTAACTTACTTCACCATCTCAATGCTACATTAATGTGTTCATGTTAATCTACTTAACATTTTAAACCACTTAGCATGTTGAAATGAAACTTTGATTACCAAAGTAAATGCATATTTGAATACATTAATGCGTTCATGTTAATCTGTTTCAGATTTTAAACTACTTGCATGTTCAAATGGAACTTTTGCTGAGTAAAGTAAATGCATGTTTGAATACACGTTGCATCATCCACGAAGCATAAATTCAGTAACTTTTATGAGTCAAAGATAGTTTTCCTTTTCTTTTTCCATCCATGCATTACTTTTCTCTGTCTTAGATAGATGATGTTTCAAATTTCAATGTTTACGATGGTCAAAATATGATTTTGCTCACAATGTTAATCTTTGTTATCTGTGTAATGAAATGTAATCTATTTAGCTAAAAGTATAAACCTAATTATAAAAGAGATTAGTTAGAGACATACTTTCCATACTATTCTATATATTTTCAAACCAACAGTTGAAGAACCATCATTCAATTGAAAGAAACCAGTGTTAATTTGTTTAGATGAATTAATTTATCCTAACTTTAGTGCAAGGTCTTTTGTAGTGTGTTTTAGTATTTGTTTTTCCTACGTTCTAGATGTGTGGTTTATTTAACCGCATATTATATTGAATCATAATAATGAATCGGTATGGTCTATAGAGATCTAAAGAAACTAACCGGGGTAATTATGAAGGGTGGTTTGATAAAAGTATATATTGGCAAATAAGTGATGGAAACAAATTCAAAGTTTAGAAGGATAGGTGGAACGGAGATATCCTACCTAAAGAAAAATTCCTTAGGTTATACAAAATTTTTTAGCCGAAGTGTTAGATAATAATAAAAAATGGTCGGATGATTTTCAATTGATTCGTATGTGATACTACAAGAAAATCTTCAATTAAAAATCAATTTTAGAAAAAAATAATAATAACTATAGTAGCCAATTTAGATACCAATTTACAAAATTAAAAATTATTGGTTATTAAAATAGTCACTATTATAAATAAAATATTATAATTGGTCACTAATTAATTAGAGACCAATTAGAAACTAAGTTATTTTGGTAGTCAAGACCTAGGTAATTAATTTCAAGTGACTAATTTTCTTTGTTAGCTAAAACTATGGTCTCATTTTAAAAACTAATTTAGTGACCAATTATACTTTTTTATTCATAATAATGACTATTTTGGTAACCAATAACTTTTAATTTTGTAAATTTATGTCTAAATTGGTCACTATAGTTAGTAATAATTATTGACTAGTAAATTGGTTACTATTTAGAAGTTTTTTTGCAATGACCATATATATAGATAGAATTTCATTTTGAACCCATTGTAAATAGACAAATTTGCATTCATGTCCCCACACCATCAGATAATATAAGAGTCTACTAATATAAGGGATAAGAAACGAGCCCACCATCAACCTAAATAGAAGAGCCTAATATCTTTTAAAGGCACAAAGACTGTAAACACATGTTGGACACAAACACCAATCAAAGTATGAAAAAATGCTTTAGGATTTTTATACATTATCCAAGACTATGATTTAAGTTAGGTTGGAGTGAACACTTTGTCAGCATCAACCCTTGTGTACTTAGTACATTGAGTTACATGCATGTTTTAATTAATTTGAGAGTGTAGTTTGGTCTTATTTTTATGATTTGTTGTTCTTGCAGCCTATTCTTTACAGCTACTTGCATTAATGAGAGTTGATAATCATTTTAATTAATTCAATATGTTTTTTAATATTATCATGTATTGCATTGTTAGATGCATTATTATTCAAGGTTACATTTATGATTTCATATATTGGTTAGATTTCATGATTAATTAGCTTTAATCAGGTAGGATTTTATAATTAATTGAATCCATTTTATGTTACTAATGAATTGTATTTGTAATTTTGAGAATCTTATAAGAATAAATACTAATGTAATGAAAAGTTCATAAGTATATTTTACAAAATTAGAAGTACAAATCATTTGTCATCGAACTCAAATGATTATGAAATTCTACATAGTTAGATTTAATTAATCATGATATCAATTTAATTTGTGAATCTAAATACCTCAAACGTAGTAGATCAATAAACATAATGCATGTAGCCATTAATGAAATAAACATAATGCATAGTAGATTAACAAGGTGATAGTCTTTAATATTTAAGTTAATGTTAGAATGTAATTTTTGACACCAATTTTATTTAAACATCATCTAAGAACACATCCTTCTCAAGATTTGATCTGAAATCTGATGCAACACGGTTGTTCTTTCTAGTTTTAAACAATTATAGTTTTTTCAAAGAATCAACGTTAACAAGAAAGGCAAATGATTTGAGTTTGCGATGATGAATTAGAGTGAGTGAACGGTGTAGCATATGTATAACTTGAGAAGAATCTTCTATTGTTCATATTGCATTTAAACCTAATTTTCTTCTTCTCTTGATTTCGATTTTAGGACTGTTAAGTGATTCATGTTTTTTGGATACTGATGGCAGCCATACAATGTTCGTTACAGACTTCTAACATTTTATACATAAAAGACAATAGCTAAAAAAATATATAACAAAGAGGAAGATACAAAAGATAAAGATAAAAATCATATCCAGGTATTTATAAAATCCTGTATACATTTAGACATTTGCAAAATCATATTTATTATTATTGTTCTCATTCTTATTTAAATTTTATACATTTAGAAAAATAAATAAATGTAATATAAATTTATAATTTAATAAGTTGGAAATGGAATCATTTGCTTTGGTTGATGTTGATATTCTCCGAGAAAATTACAAGTTCTCTTTGATATTTGTTCAATATAATTACAGTCAATTGGGCAACCCAATGCTTCTTCTACCATCATTATTCATTTTTCATTTGGATGTTAAAATCAACCACACATTAATCTCATATTATTACCAGGATTACATCTTTTTACGGATTTATAATTAAAAGGAACTATGTTTAACTCCATTTAGGAGTTTAAAATCTTAAAATTCTTTAATATAAATAATCATTATTTAGCATACTTAACTATGTTTGACAAAATAAAGATGAAGAAGGTAGAATAAAATGAAAAAAATTAAAAATATATATTTTTATTCATATATTAATTTATACATATATAACAAAATTAAGAAAATAAATAAATTTATAGCATCAAGTCACTGGCCATTTTTTTTATTTAAAATTATAAACATAAATATTCTATTATTCAAAATATTTGGATATTACGCATTGATTGTGACTGGAACAGTTCAAGATAAATGTCTTAATCCATTCTATAACTAACATGAAGAAGAGTTCAATTTATACAATAATAAACTCATTCATATTTCTTGGATAAAAATGGCGTATTCAAAATTATCATTGTGTTTTCTAAACTTTCAACTTGAAAGTGTTGAAAGTCTGAAATGCACACTAATGAATTTTTGGCTTCCATTTGTATTCAAGAAGGAAGAATCAATTTCTGCCATTACTGCATAACTTTTGAACCTCGCATATGTTTGTTATAGAATGAACGAGGAGGACATTTATCTTGATCTCTTCCACTCACAATCAATACATAACATTCAAATATTTTGAATAATAAAATATTTATGTTTATAATTTCTAAAGAAAAACATAAAATTGCCTAGTGACTAGCTATTAATTTGTTTATTTATTTTTTAATCACATGTAGAATGGATGTGGTATGCACTGGTTTCGATTTTCTGAGTGAGTTTTTCTGTCATGAAATAAAACTGAAACGATTTAACTATACACCAATTTATAGAAACTTCCATATACCTAATTTAATTATCAACTACCACATAATAACTTATAGAATAACTTCATACGATCATTGTATTATTAAATTCATTTCAAACAAAAGGAAGAAACATTTACAAAAGCAAGAGAAGCATAGACTAAAGCAGTGAGAAGTAAATTCACAGAACTAAGATGGAATTAATAACAAACTTCAAGGATTGAACATGAACAAAATGTGTATCTGCAAGATCTGTTTTCTTGAGAGGTTTCGCTATGAATAACGATCAAATTCTAAATGTTTTGATTGTTTTACGTAAAGTTTGCATGTATTTATAGTGCACCCAGGCTCCAACTTGTCTCAGAAAGAAGGTTTCTCAACCTTGCATGTCTGTGATTCTTCTTTATCTGTTCAGCCATTAAATTGATTCAGTAATAAAATTAAATCTGACATCTATGACAGATATTGGATGAATAAATTTTGTTGAGATCACCAATGCTCCATTAATATTTTGCAAGTCAACTTCTCGAGAAGAGTTTCACTAAGTAATTGAAGAACCTGTGAATAATAATCTCAAAATAAATGTTACTACTTTCTCCTCTCTTATTTCTAAGCAAAATTTGTTTATTTTACTTGTTACTTTAAACTATTTTCAAATAACAGACAAACAATATAAAGTGATGACATGTATTTGTTAAATCATATTCTCTTTTTTTTTTTCTGTGGTAAAAGTTTGTTTGTTTTTTCTTGAGGGTTTTCTTTGGTGCATCACAGTTGTAACTGGAATCATTTGCAAAACAAGAATTCTTTGAAAGCAGAAAGGACAAATTTAGTTTTTGATTATTTCAAGAGAAAGGCAGAGAATGCATCTCAGACAGCCATGCATTTGTACTTTGCATGCCAATTTTGTTTTATCAGATCAGAAGAACGCAGAAAACAGTGTTCAGAGGTTAAAATGTAACAATCTATTTGGATTCCATATATTACATTAGCTATTAAAAATTTGATAAAAAAATAACCATTTTAATTAATATATAAGATCATATTTTAGATACAACATTAATCTTGAATGGGATGTGCTCTTAAATAATGTTTTAGTAAAATTAGTGTTAAAATCTACATTCTAACATTAACTTATATATGAGGGACTCACCTTATTAACCTTGTTAGGTATGGATTGAATTAATTGTATTGGTTATAAGAATATTAAAGTACATTCATGTATTGGTTAAATTGAGACGGCATTATATCATTATTTCAAGTCTTTTTGTTCTTGGAATCTATTCTAATTTATGATTATATGCATTGGTGAGATTTAAAATTCATTTTAATCTATTTATAAGATTTTCTCGATATTTATTAATGAATTATGATGTTAGACCTACTTTAATTCATAAGTATATATAGTCACATGTCTTTAAAATACATATCATTTTTTATTTAATCTAACTATGTTATATTTATATAATGTATGTGACCAATAATTTATGATTCTAACTTTGTGAATCATATTATGAAAGGATTAATTTGTGACTTTTTATATATGGTTTCAAAACTAAAACTACAATTCATGCCTGGATCAATTAATTATTAAATTTTAGCCTGAAACCAACAATGACATTAGCCACATGTAACAATATATATAACCATAAATCATAATTTGGCTAACAACAATATGCACGAATCAATATGAAAAAAAAATGGATATCAAATCTCAGCAATATTTATAGGCATAACTCAGGATGAGTTCCAACAACAACAAAATATAATATATTTTCAAATTAACCAACACATGCATGTAAGTTAATATACTAATTACCCAACAAAAATTTTTTTCAGTTCACAATAAAGAACAAGATGAGCTTTTCGTGTAAGAGTTTATGTTTAGAAAATAAATTTTATGAATACTATGCTGTGCTTGTCTTCTTACCTGTCTGCAAAATGAAATGGTTTAGAAGATGAAATAATTGATAATATCATTTGTAAATAACATATTTCTGTCTTACTAACTTTTCGTGTTGTATAAAATAGAGATGAGTATGTTTTTAGTCTATGTACTTACATACAAAATTGGAATTCGTTTCTTCCTCAAAGTTTATACAAAATTCATCCTATACTTATAGTCATGCATGAAATTCGTCCTTCAGAATAAACATCGTTAATTGTTAGGTGACGTGTTTAATGACCATACTGACTAGATCTCCTAAATATTTTTTTATGAGTTTGGTATTAGTATTTTTTATTACGATGAAATTTTTAAAAAAGGAATTGTTTTTTATTATTGTACTTTAAAAAAATGTGTCAAACGATATCTCTGAAGTAGATGGCGATTGATAGAAAAATTCTTGACCATAATTGCCAGTATAAGTATTGTAACCAACAATGTCGTCGCCACGTGACTGCCATGTGTAAATTCAAATAAAAAATATATTTTTTTTTTTATATATATATATATATATATATATATATATATATATATATATATAACTCCTTAATTTTTTTTATGATAATTAACCAAACCATCCTAAATAAAAACGAAGATTTCATACACAAAGATTTCAAAGTGAAATTTTTGCTTTACTAATAAAATTATTTTTATTGAATAAAGTTCAACTCATTCTATATTAAACTTTATCAAAAATTTTAAAAAAAAAGTGCTATACATACTTTAAAAAAATCACTATTACATAGTTTATCACCATCGATATTAAATTAAGTGAATAAATGTTAATTTGAACATAATTAGGTCTCTCATATGACACTCTTTTAGTTTTCACTTTTTCTAAAAAAAAATCACAAACCAAGCCAAGTGACGGAAGGTGATGCGGACATGGATGGAATAAGATTTGTGAGTAAGTAAAAATATATCAATTTTAAGTAGTTTTAAAAATAAACCCTCTATACTAAAGTCATATCAAAATTAAAATAATCTTTAAACACTCTGAACATTCAAATTAATTATAACTCAAACTTAATGTAATAAAAATATCAAAATTTTCAACCCTTACATAACAAAATTAATAATTTTTTGTTAACGTGTTGGATTATATATCGGATATTATAAAATTTTCATCTAAGTTGAGATGGCCGAGTTGGTCTAAGGCGCCAGATAAGGTTCTAGTCCGAAAGGGCGTGGGTTCAAATCCCACTCTTAACAAACATTTCGTTTTTCTCCTCTTTAATTTTTTACTTTTAAAAAATAATAATACATTAATGTGTTATTTAATTCATATGAAATTTTAATGTTATTGAAAATCATATATTAATAAAATATTACTCGTAATTTAATTTGATTTAATGCTAAGAGTTTAGTATTTTTTTCATGAGCAAAGAATAAAATAACATCGAAGATAACCATTCATTTTTTTATTATTTTGAGTTAATAATTCTGAAAGTGATCTTGTTTCTTTTTTAAGTTTTTTCAACGTATTTTTGTTCTTGATTAGGCAATCAAAATATTTCTTATATAGAATTTCACAAACAGTAGTAAAAGAATATTCTATATTATACAAGATTCTGGTGTGGTTGTAAGAAGTTTTCTAAGCCTAAAGTTTTTGGGTTTTTTTTTTTTGTGTGTGTTTTTCTTGTATGAATATTATAAAACTTGGAAGTGGATTGATAATTAAAGTTATTGTAAACTCAATACAGCTTGTTGTGAAGGTGAATAGATAAAAATTCATGTTTCTTCTTTTCTTATCTTTTATTAGAATATTGAATTCTCTAAACACTAGTTCATATTTATGAGTGTCTTATGTGATTAAATAAATGTATAAATAAATTAAAAGTGATAGTTTTCAAAACCAATTATTTATTTTATAGAAGTTTAGATAATTAATTAATTTATTAATATTAATAAATAATCTCTTCAAGTTATCTTATTATTTTAATTAAGTTAATTATACTAGCTATAATTATTTATATATATATATATATATATATATATATATATATATATTAACAAATATTCAATTTAGTATGAAACTTTTATTTGATTAAATTGTCAATTCTTTTATTGAATATTTTTTTTTATTTTATACTAATTCTATAACACTGTTCATATATTATGATGCATGTTCTATAAAATTTTGATTTTATATCTATTTTTATGTTTTAAAAAATTGAATTAAAGCTATTATTTATTAAAAATAATTAAAAAATGATAGAATTTTTACAACCACATAATCAACCCTCCTATTTGGCTATATAAATCAAACTGAAAATCCTAAAAGCTCACATCTCACGCCGCTTCTTTGCTCTTTCCTTACTTTCTCCTTCGTATATTTTTGTTGTCGTTGGAAGCTCCTTTCTGAAGCCATAAGTTTTAATATTTCAAATCATTGTGTTTAAAAGAAGTTAATGTTAGTTATTTACGTGTCAATAAGGCTCCTAAAATATAGGGCTGAACAGATTTGAACAGATCTTTTTATTTGTTGCATTATTTACTCCTAGTTTAATGCCATTCTGTGAGCTGTGGCAGTTAGTTTGTTTTATCAGAGTTTGTAAGGCTTATATAAGCCATTCTTTGCATTGAATAAGATATTGCATACAAAACATTCTCTGGTGAGATTTATGCATAATTGTAGTAGTAACAATTGGTATCAGAGCTCCGTAAAGGGCCTGATCCAAAACTGAGTGAACTACGTGTGCAGAGAGAAATTATCCAGATCCTGTGTGAAGAGCGATCTGGTACAGAGTGAGTGAGCAATATAGTTGAGAAGTGTGAGAGTAAGAATGTCCACATCTGAGAAGTTTGTTCAACCGGCCATTCCAAAGTTCGATGGCCACTATGATTTCTGGTCCATGACCATGGAAAACTTTCTGCGGAGTAAAGAACTGTGGCAACTAGTAGAAGATGGCATACCGAAACTTGGAGCAACGCCCACTGAGGCGCAGAGGAGGAATGTTAATGAGGCAAATCTGAAGGATATGAAAGTAAAGAACTACTTGTTTCAAGCTATTGAAAGAGAGATCCTTGAAACAATATTAGACAAAAGCACGTCACAAGCAATATGGAGGTCCATGCAGCAGAAATACCAAGGATCTACACGAGTCAAACGGGCTCAACTTCAAGCACTACGACGGGAGTTCGAATTGCTGACCATGAAAGACGGTGAGAAGATTGATAGCTACTTGGGCCGCACTCTCAGTGTAGTCAATAAAATGAAGGTAAATGGTGAAACATTGGACTCGAGCACAGTAGTCAGCAAAATCCTTAGATCCTTAACTCCAAATTTCAACTATCGAGGAGGCCAACGACTTGAGCACCCTAAGCCTTGATGAACTTCATGGCAGTTTGCTTGTTCATGAGCAGAGAATGGACAGTTTTCAACCTGAGGAACAAGTGCTGAAAGGCACTTATGATGATCGTTCGGGAGCAAGTCGTGGTCGCAATAGAGGAAATCGTGGACGGGGAAGAGGACGTGCGAGGCAATCTTTCAACAAGGCACTTGTTGAATGTTTCAAATGTCACAAACTAGGACATTTTCAGTATGAATGTCCTGCAGTAGAGAAGTAGGCTCATTATACAGCATGTGAGGACACAGAGGCAGAAGATGAGATTTTGTTGGTGGCGTATGAAGAGATGACACAATCTCTTCAAAGAGAAGATTGGTTTTTAGATTTTGGGTGCAGTAATCATATGACTGGTAATAAGCAGTGGTTCACAGAAATTTCTGAAGAAAGGCTCAATAAGAATGTGAAACTTGGAAATGACACAGTACTGAATGTTGCTGCCAAAGGAAATATTCGGGTTCAAATCAATGATGGTATGCATGTTATCTCCAATGTTTACTATGTTCCAGAGCTTAAGACCAATCTCTTAAGTTTAGGACAACTCCAAGAGAAAGGCTTGGCTATCTTAATCCAAAATGATACGTGTAAGATATTTCATCCGGATAGAGGATTGATTATTCACACTACCATGAGAGGAAATAGGATGTTTTATGTGACAGCCTCAATGAATTCCCAGCATTCTAAGTGCTTCCAGGCTGAAGACGATTCTGATAAGGTAACTTTGTTGTGGCATAAACGCTTCGGCCATCTCAACTTTAAGGGACTCAGCACACTTGCAGATAAGCAAATGGTAATGGGTCTACCTTCTCTGAAAACCTCCAAGAATATATGCACTAGCTGTCTTGGGGGGAAACAACATAGAGATGTCATACCAAAGCAAAGTTCATGGAGAGCAGCAATGAAACTTCAATTAATTCATGCTGACGAATGCGGTCCTATTTCGCTAGTGTCACACAGCAGTAAAAGGTACATGTTAAGCTTTGTTGATGATTATTCTCGTAAAACTTGGATTTATTTTTTACATGCAAAATTCGAAACGTTCAATGCTTTCAAACACTTCAAAACATATGTTGAAAAAGACGCTGGTACTCACATTGTGTGTTTACGAACTGACCGAGGTGGCGAATTCAATTCTAAGGAATTTTCAACTTTTTGTAATCAACATGGTATCTCTAGACAGTTGACAACTGCCTATACTCCTCAACAAAATGGAGTTGCAGAACGTAAGAATCGCACCATCATGAATGCAGTCAGAGCAGTACTCCATGAAAAGCAGGTTCCAAAATCCTTCTGGCCTGATGCAGTGCGGTGGTGTGTTCATGTCCAAAATCGAAGGCCATCCTCTGCATAAGATCAAGGGACCCCGGAAGAGGTGTGGAGTGGAGTGAAGCCGTGTGTTGATTACTTTCGCACATTTGGATGTGTTGCACATGTTCATATTCCAGATCAAAAGCGAAGCAAACTAAATGCAAAGAGCCAACAATGTATTCTCTTATGTGTAAGTGATATGACCAAAGCTTACAAGCTCTATGATCCTATTTCAAAGAAGGTCATTATAAGCAGAGATGTGGCTTTTGAAGAAGACAAAAGCTGGAATTGGGATGCACATGTAGATGGAGGTGCACCTTTTGCTCTTGATTGGGGCGACAAAGATGAAATTAAAACTACAGAATCTCCATCCCAACAAATAACAGTCAGCCATGGCCAACCAGAAACACTCGAGCCAACTTCAGATTCAGCACCTACTGATTCTCCAGTTGAAGGGAGGGCACCCAGGACTCGGAGACAACCATGATGGATGACAGACTACGAGACCAACCTATTTGTCGAAGAGGAGAGCTTACTGGCAATGATGATAAGTGATTTTGAAGATCCTCAATCCTTTGAAGAAGCTTACGTGAGTCAGAACTAGAGAGAAGCAATGGACACTGAGATAAAAGCAATTGAAAAGAACAACACGTGGGAACTTGTAGATCTTCCATATGGTGTTAAACCCATTGGTGTGAAATGGATCTTCAAAACCAAATTCAATGAACATGGCCAGGTAGAAAAATATAAGGCCAAGTTAGTGGCCAAAGGCTATGCCCAGCAATATGAAATCAATTACACAGAAGTATTTGCTCCAGTGGCTAGACTTGACACAATAAGAATGATATTAGCTGTGGTAGCTCATCGTTCGTGGGAAGTATTTCAACTCGATGTCAAAAGCGTGTTCTTACATGGTGACCTTCAAGAAGAGGTGTACGTCCAACAACCTGCTGGATTTATCAAAAAAGGCAAAGAAAATCAAGTATACAAACTGAAAAAAGCTCTCTATGGACTTAAACAGGCTCCACGAACCTGGTACAGTAAGATAGAAGCTTATTTTGCCAGAGAACAATTTGTTCGTTGCTCTAGTGAACACACCTTGTTCACAAAAAAGGTTCATGATAAATTATTAATTGTTAGTCTCTATGTTGATGATTTGAATTTTACTTGAAATTGCAAAGATATATGTGAAGAGTTCAAAAGCTCCATGCAGCTCGAATTTGACATGACTGATTTGGGTAAAATGAGACATTTTCTGGGCATAGAAGTGATACATAATGAGTCTGGAATTTTCATCTGTCAAAGACAATATGCACGTGAGGTACTGCTTCGGTTTAACATGATAGAGAGCAATTCTGTTCGAAATCCTATGGTACCAGGAACTATATTGTCCAAAGATGATGCAGGAGCTCCAGTAGATGCCACAAAGTTTAAACAAGCTGTAGGTAGTCTCATGTATTTGAAAGTCACACAGCCAGACTTGATGTTTGGAGTAAGTCTAATCAACAGGTATATGGCTAATCCAAAGGAGTCACATTTGGCTACAACAAAACGGATTTTTAGGTATTTAAAAGGCACCATAGAGCATGGCCCTTTTTATCAAAAAGGAAAGGAAATCGGTCTCACAGCCTACAGTGATAGAAACTATGCAGGAGACTTAGATGATAGAAGAAGCACCTCCAAATCAGTATTTATGATGGGAACTATAGCTGTATCATGGGCTTCGAAAAAGCAACATGTGGTTAGCTTATCTACAACAGAGGCAGAATACATCGCTGCAGCATCTTGTGCATGTCAATGCATTTGGCTTAGAAGAATCCTTGAGCATCTTGAGTTAGAAGAGAAGGAAGCCACTAAAATTTTATGTGACAACAATTCTACAATTCAATTATCCAAGAATCCTGTTTTCCATGGAAGAAATAAACACATTGCAATAAGATTTCACTTTCTAAGAGATTTGGTGAGTGATCAAGTAGTTCAACTGAAATATTGCAATACAAATGAACAAGTGGTTGACGTGATGACTAAAGCTGTGAAGCTCGATCAATTTGAGAAGTTCAGACACATGTTTGGCATAGTTAAAGTTACTGAAATAAGCTAAAGCTTAAGGGAGGGTATGTTAGTTATTTACGTGTCAATAAGGCTCCTAAAATATAGGGCTGAACAGATCTGAACAAATCTTTTTATTTGTTGCATTATTTACTCCTAGTTTAATGCCACTCTGTGAGCTGTGGCAGTTAGTTTGTTTTATCAGAGTTTGTAAGGCTTATATAAGCCATTCTTTGCATTGAATAAGATATTGCATACAAAACATTCTCTTGTGAGATTTACGCATAATTGTAGTAGTAACAGTTAAACGACTACATTTAGAATTTTCTTCTTTAATGTTATCCATACTTTTTTTTCTAAATAACTGTTTTTATTTTTTTCCAGATAATTAAAAGAATGAGTTTACGTGAAACCTTAATTTATAACAGTGGGTATCTGTGTTGGAAAACTTGCTTTTAATTATATGCATTACTAAAAAAAATTATATTTTTTTTCAGTTTTGTTTTGAAGATTTTTTTCGTAAAAAATATGTAAAAAATATATACAAAGTTTGTTGTGAAAAAAAATTTGTTAAAAATTATTACCAACCTTTTTTAAAAATATTTTGTATAAAACAGATTTTTAACAAATTTTGTAAAAAATACTTATAAATTTTATAATTTTATAAAAAATAATTATTTACAAAAGAATATTTTTAACAAAAATGACACAAAAAGTTTTTCTTTTTACAAATTTTTATTAACAAATTTGTAAGAAAAAAGTTTTTTTTTTTATAAATTTTTGTTAACAAATTTGTAAGGAAAATCTCATCTAATATGAGAATTTTTAATGATGATGCATTTGGTTTATATATTTTGGATTCTGAATATATTTTTACGTATAAAGCCACTTAAGTATTAATTTTTTTCATTTAAAAGTAAGCATTATGTTTATTTTTAACAACTTTCAATAAAACACTTTATTTATTCATCTGATAAAAGAAGAAACTTTGGCAGAAAGATCTTATTAACAAATAATACCTCCTATTATATTTAGTTTTTGTTTTTATTTATTTATTTATATTCTTCAATTGTGAACAAGTATTGTTTATTGAATATTCATTTACTTTCATTTATTTATTTATATTTATTTCTGGTCACTGGTCCTTTTTATTTATTATATTTATTTTTAGTTATGCAGTGATCGTATTTATTTATTTATACAATTATAAGATTTAATATCAAAATAAAAATTATGATAAATAAAGATTTGATATGTCGTAGCTGGAGATATGACCTTAGGGATTTGAATGAGTATTTATTATTCAAGATGAGATGTTTTTGAGTTACTTTGTTGACCATGTTGAGACTCGTTTATTCTTGGGTTACTTTGTTGACCATGTTGAGACTCATTTATCCTTACTAACACCACTACAAAATATAATAAATATAATACGTTTATTATAGTTGGAGGTGTAAACCTTGGGGATCTAAATGAGTTTTAGCTCATTTATCCTAACTAGCCACCGCAAAATATCCTAACTAGCTCACGTCTAACGTCTCACGTCTAACGTCTCACGTCCCACGCTCGACGTGTCACATCTCACGTTCCATGTGTCACACCTCACGTCCCACGTTCCACGTCTCACGTCTCATGTGCCATATCGTCCCACATCTCACGTCTCACGTCGCACGTCTCACGTCTCACGTCGCACGTCTCACGTCTCACGTCTCACGTCTCACGTCTCACGTCTCACATCTCACGTCTCACGTCTCACGTCTCACGTCTCACATCTCACGTCTCTCGTCTCACGTCTCACGTCTCACGTCTCACGTCTCACGTCTCACGTCTCACGTCTCTCGTCTCACGTCTCACGTCTCTCGTCTCACGTCTCTCGTCTCACGTCTCACGTCTCACGTCTCACGTCTCACGTCTCTCGTCTCACGTCTCACGTCTCTCGTCTCACGTCTCTCGTCTCACGTCTCACGTCTCACGTTTCACGTCTCACGTCTCTCGTCTCACATCTCTCGTCTCTCGTCGCACGTCCCACGTCCCACGTCCCACGTCTCACGTCTCACATTTCACGTCTCACATCTCACGTCTCACGTCTATCGTCTCACGTCTCACGTCTCACGTCTCACGTCTCACGTCTCACGTCTCACGTCTCACGTCTCTCGTCTCACGTCTCACGTCTCTCGTCTCACGTCTCACGTCTCACGTTTCACGTCTCTCGTCTCTTGTCGCACATCCCACGTCGCACGTCCCACGTCTCACGTCCCACGTCCCATGTCTCATGTTCCACGTCTCACGTCTCACGATCCACGTCTTACATCTCACGTCTCACGTCTCACGATGTCCCACGTCTCACGTCCCACGTTCCACGTGTCACATCTCGCGTTCCACGGTCCACGTCCCATGTCTCATATCTCACGTCTCACGTCTCACGTTCACATCCCACGTCTCACGTATCACATATCGCATCTCACGTTTCACGTCTCTCGTCTCACGTCTATAGTCTCACATCTCTCGTCTCTCGTCGCACGTCGCATGTCCCACGGCCCAAGTCTCATGTTCCACGTCTCACGTCTCACGATCCACGTCCCACATCTCATGTCCCACGACGTCCTACGTCTCACGTCCCACGTTCCACGTGTCACGTCTCACGTTCCACGTCTGACGTCCCACGTCTCCCGTCTCATGTCACACGTCTCACATCCTACGTCCCATATCGTCCCACGTCCCACGTCCCATATCGTCTCACGTTTCACGTCGCACGTCTCACATGTCACGTCGCACATTTGACGTCCGTCTCACGTCGTACGTCTGACGTCTCACGTGTCACGTCCCACGTCCCAACTCTCACGTCTCACATCTCATATCTCACGTCTATCGTCTCACGTTGCACGTCTCACGTCGCACGTCTCATGTCGCACGTCTCACGTCTTACGTCTCACGTTTCATGTCTCACGTCCCACGTCTTCTGGCGTCTCATGTTCCACGTCGTGTCACGTGCCACGTCCCACGTCAGAAGCTACAAAATTGAATTTGGGGGAAATTTGAAGCAGCATTAGCAATCACGATTCATAGAATGAGTCCAAATAAGGGGAAATCGCAACAACAACAACCAGAGATAGAACTTCATCTCACATTAGGGGAAACGAAATTTAGGGTTATGAATTTAGAAATTTAGGTTACAAATCGAAATAAAGGAAGCCAATACGCAAATTACAAACAAACTTGTCTCTACAGTGGTTGTGGTTGTCGGAATCATCCTTGACATCGTAGTATGATGGTGGCTCTGCGTTCTTCGTGCATTGCGTTGTCTCCTTGCACCACCTTCGTCTTCTTGGCTAGCGACGTATGATAGATGACACGGAGGAGGACAAACGCAATGCACACAGGGACGATGAATGGGCTGCCTGGACTTGAGTTCTCTTCTCGCGACTCTGGGAGTGTGAATGGGGGCAAGGGGACATAGTCACTAGGTTTCCAAAATTGGCGTGAGAGAAAAAGAATTGACAAGTAGTATGGCTCGTAGTAGAGAGTAGTCCACTTAGTCACACGTACACAAATTGCACGTGTTTATTTTAGTTTAATTCAAACGGGCTACGGGCTAACCCGTTTTGACTCGCGGACCGGCTCGGCGGACTGGATTGTCTCGAGTTGGATGTTGCATTTTGACCGAGTTATCTCTGATTCAAATTTGATCGTATTTGGCTATTTAGACTCCGATCGAAACTTTGTCGTAATTAGTCAAATTCAGATGAGACGGTCACGACCGAAATTTAGTGATATTGAACCGTTAAAGCATTTTTTTTCAACAAATCACTTTTATCTTAATATAACTATTCTCTCAACAAGTTACTACCGACTTAACTTAAATATTCTTTCAACACGTTATGCTAACTTAACCCAATCATTTCTTAAACTACAAAAACCTCTTGGTTTAAGACTAAAATAATTTCTTTGTAATCATTAGTTATAATAATGGTCATTGAACATTGATAATTATAAAGTTCATACTTAAATCATTAATTATTACATAATATTTTTTATTCATTTTCTACTTTTTTTTCTCTTCGATTACGTTATATTATTATCTCTACTATTCTGAAACAAACAAATAAATTTCGAAAAATTGTTAATAACTTTTCTCATAATTAATTTGTTAAATTGAAATTATACTACACTATATACTTTAACTTATATATATATATATATATATATATATATATATATATATATATATATATATATATATATATAAATTAATGATAGCTTATCTATTTCAACTCACATTAATTTTATAACACATGTATATTTCTAAAACTTTATAAATCGTTCAAAAATTTAGAATGGTATGCCTACTAATTAAAAAAATCTAAAACAACAGTAATTACTATATAAAAATTTAAAATAAAATTCAAAATTTAATATTCAAAAATTCAATTGTTATAATTCACATAAAAAATCGAATTAATGTCGGTGTATAAAACCTACGAGAAGATGAAAAAAGAAAATATACCTTGTTAGAAGATATATTTTTATAATTCTGGAATATGATTTATTCGGTTATGAGACGAACAAGATTGAACATCAGTAATTAAAATAAGAAGTCCTTGAAAATTAATTATCAAATTATGTGATTTGATTTTTTATTGTCTTAATTCTTTTATTTAGTTTGAATGATTATTAAA
>Ga0214545_1007701_pt1 | contig 17784 bp, 10 predicted proteins | sample CNSS4metaG_FD_160064 | JGI IMG/M metagenome (GOLD analysis project Ga0214545, IMG submission 160064) | Root nodule microbial communities from cowpea collected in UCLA plant growth center, Los Angeles, California, USA - CNSS4 | ecosystem: Host-associated > Plants > Roots > Nodule | place: USA...
TATATATATATATATATATAATATTATATTATAGTTGGTGGGGTGCATAATAGGCAGTATAAAAAACAATCTCACGTGGATGAGTAACTTAAATTGTTGTCTCTTAATACAATATTTGTCAGGGGAATATGAAGCTAAAACCTTGGATACCATCTTATTAATATTAAACAAACTTGATTAGCGTCAGGAATTTCTCCTTTTGCAACAATTGGTACGCCCTTTGATTATTCTTTGGAGCTGTGACCAGTTTACTTTGAGGTTACCCCAAGAAATGAAAATATGTGAAACTTCGGACCCACGATTCTACTGACTCTCAAGATTATTTAAAAACTACAGAAAAGAAAGAAACAAAAACCTTATGATCACTGCATTTCTAGTTTCTTTTGCCTGATTCTGTCTAAAGTCTACAACAATGTTTTTGCAACAGATCATAAAATGCAGCTGTTCTGTGTGTACTACTGCACTTTCTGGTCATCAAGGTCATTCTTTGGCAGATGCTCAGTAAATTGACATTAACCAAGTTAATTTTTTCACATTTGAGACAGAAAACCAAAATGTACTGGACACATGTAACATACCATATAATATATACATTAGGTTAACTTTAGAAGTCACAATATACCGACATCACTGTAACATAATATGTAAAATTAATATAAAGACTAAATCTAAAATTCAATGGGAGAATCAAAATTTCAAAACTGAATATGAATCATTATAAAGATAAAAAAAATACTCATTCAATTGATGTGACTTTCCTATTTATATTTGTACAGAGTCTATTTAGTTTAGCAAGGTCAAACTGAGGTTGCAGGGGACTTGGCTAGCATTTTTTCACTCACTTCTGGTCTTTTTAATACACTACTTTTAAAGTAGTAATGTTTGAGCTTATGATGTACACATTACTGTTTTTTCTCTCATGTTTATCCTCAGCTATCTTAATTAAAGTCTTATTTTATCCTCTCTCAAACAAAAGCCAAAAAGTATTATACATATTTCACTTACAAAACTAAAAGTTCACACTTATAGATGTTGTGGCATGTTACCATTACATTATTATCTTGATAAAAGATACTGCTGAGTCTAGAGCACTAATATGTCTAGAGGACCACTTGTAAAGTAAACATGGAAACATAAGCAATACATGAGAATGCATGGAATATATTTATTTATAAGAAAAAGAAAGCACAAGCCATTTCATATTTATGTTCTAATTTAGCTTTTTCTATTAAAATTCAAATTCTAAGTTTTAGATAAAATTAATTTAAAATAAAACAAAGTATATAAAGCTATAATTATTTTAAAATATTATATCAACTAATTTAAATGCTATTTTTAGCCGTACTTCAAATGTAATCAACTAACTTATCAAATATCTCACATAAACTCATCTCTACTATATTAGGTATAGAGTAACCATCTAACCCACTATTTATTATTTTTTGCCAGTCAAATTAAAAAAATGAAAATATACAAAATACATAAGAATATTCAGAGCATTTTAGTAATTGAGATTACTTACATTTAAGCAGCAGGGATAAACTACCCAGAATAAAGTAATAGACATAAACATGTCCAATGGTATAAGATAAGCCACAACATATGACGCATTAAAACAAGAGGTGATTTACCTCTTATTATAGCTCTAATCAATAGGAATAAAAAAGAAGGAAATATAGCATTAACACACAAGATTAAATTGTCAGAACATTATGCGAAAAAAGTTCAAGTTTACACTTCAATATAAAGGTTAAGGAAAATAGTTTACTCCTTGATTACTTGTTACTTGGTCACAATAAAAATGATAACTCTATATAGTACAAAAGTATCCTGATATAAAAATTCAGTTTTCCATGTTTGTAAAATGTGACAGCTGAACTTATAAAAATTACAGAACACGCAATCCAACAGACACAACAGGAACCTTGTAATAAATTGGGATTGCAAAGAAATATCATCTCAATGCATGAAGTGAACTGTCACATTCCCGGAGATAGTGCTTTTTCCCAACAGGAATAAGTCAGTACTCAACCAATAAGTGGATTAGCTGTCCCTCCCTGCTGTGGCATTCCACTTCTCATCATTGCACAAAATTCCTCATAGTTTATTCTTCCATCCTGTTAGTTCGAGAATTGTTAGTAACAGTATCATCGGTCTATACTGTCATTAAACAAACTAGAACCAACTTACATTATCTGTATCCACCTCAGAGATTATTTCCTTTATTGTTGCTTCATCACCCATTCCATGTTGGGTCATAGCAGTCTCCAATTCATCTCTAGTAATGTACCTACAAATGAATTTAAAGACCATTCCTATCCATCAACCTTGTGTAACGCTCAAGTCTCATGCTATTGATAGTCTTAAAGTGAACTAAATCAGTTTAACATAAAAATGTTACTGATAAAAAGTACTATCTAATATGGACCTGGAGACTAGAAGACAAAAATTCAAATTCTCATCATAAGTTTGTCAACAGCATTGAAGAACTCAACTAGAATCAAACCAGAGGATGAAACAGTTAAAAACTACGAAGATGGGTGAGTTTAAACACAACATTATCTAGTTGTCTGAAAAAAAATGGTTAGAAAGAAATTGCAATATGGAAAACACCTAAAATACCAGTTTTGTAAAACTCACCCACTGTTATCCTTATCAAAATACTGGAATGCTTTGTAAAGATGCTCATCGCGTTCAAGTCTGTGCCTATGCATTGTAGCTGAAATGAATTCAAGATAGTCGATTGACCCATTTCCATCAACATCAGCCTGAGAAAAATTATACATAACAACAACGCTGAGATCAAGATACAGTGAATGCACAAATGTTCAACTAGCTATGCTCTTGATAAGGATATGTAACTACTAACTACTTACAGCATCCATGAGTTGCTTCACTTCAGCCTCGGACAATGTTGATCCAATTCGAGCCAAGCCAGTCTTCAATTCTTCGTAGGTAATTGTGCCACTATTGTCAGTGTCCATATTTGCAAACATTGCTTTCAGACCTTTAATCTCCTCTTCTGATAAATTTTCAGCGATAACCTCCAGAAATTTCCACCAATGTCAGTAATGGAGAAATACATAGAGAAATAAAAAACTGGAATATGTAACTCAAAAATGCTTCTCAAAAGGCATACAACGAATTGAGAGGATAACTTAATAAAAGCAGTTTCTAGAAACCTAGAAGCACACATACAACGCAAATACATAGTATAAAGTATAAAATTATATTTATAAAACACAAATCTTTAATCAAGAGAGAGAATTGAACTTGTCAATATGAGCTCAAGTCATCATAGGTGTTGATGTATTAACAGTCATCATAGGTCCTGATATAGGTACAGCAGTTTTTAGAAATAACATGAAATAAAGGGCAAGTCTTAAGTGTTTGTACTTCCTTGTAGAAAAGTTGAAAACTTCAGGACATCAGTTTTGCTGTACAATAATTTATATCAATAACATAGACAATATGTCAGTTTCAGATACAAGTCTCTGATTCCATTACATTATTGTATTAAACATGGTGAAAAGAAATTATTAACTTGTTTCAGGTGAAAGCAACGGAGGCTAATATACCATACAAAACAAACAGAAGTACTTTAATAATATTGTAGCCGTAGTCATATTTGAGAATGAGTAAGTTTAAATTTGTTTGTGTACACAATATAACAACTGCAATCAAAAGAGAATCATAATCCCTCAACAATATCAAGGACCATCAGAAAACGACATTGACAGTAGATGTTTTAATTGAAGTTTGATGTCATACCTTTAATGCAAGCTTCTTGAGCTTATTCATTGCCCTGAATTGTTTCATTCTGGATAGAACTGCACTATCGATTGGTTTATCAGATGCCTCCCCACCTTCTCTCATCCATGGGTGTTCTTACCAAACAAAATCATCAATTAATCAGGTTTAGATTGAAGAAAAAAAAAAAAGACAAAACACTGCAAACTCAAATGACTAATAAGAAAATTTACTTAGTTGATGATATTTTGATAGTAACTTATTGTTGGTAGACAATTAACATTTCCCTGGATAGGATTTTGCTTGCTAGTTCTTACTTTTACAGTTAAAAACACAAGTAAACTATTCTCGCTGTCTATATATACAGAACTTGGGAAGGTCGACACAGCAAGTAGAAACACTCAAAAATTTTGTAATAAAAATGGAAAGGAAGACAAGTAAATTGCTAACCTAATAATAACACTTTTAATTTAAACAAATAAGTAGCATTGTGACAGTAACTTGAGTCAAATTAGAAATGGTAGTCTAATACCAAGTACTTGTGCAGAAGTAATCCGTTTCTTTGGATCTTGTGTCAGCATCTTCCTGACTAGATCTTTAGCGCTGTCTGATATGGATGGCCATGGTTCACTTACAAAATCAAGTTCACCTTCCAATATGGCATTAAATATTCCCTTCTCAGTTTCTGCAAAAGATAATCGAAACATATTCTCACACCCATTGTACGTTGAATAGTTCATTTTTAAATAAGAAACTCAACAATAAACAATAGATATGCAGCATTGCCAAACTACAATTAGATCTTACCAGCCCAAAAAGGTGGTACACCACTGAGAAGAATATACAATATGACACCTGCACTCCAAATATCTATTTCTTTTCCATAACTACGACGCAATACCTCGGGAGCAACATAGTAAGCACTGCCAACCATATCATGATATACCTTCCCTGAAAAATTTTAGAAAATGCTATGAATTATCAAATGCAGATTGTGAAAGTAATAGCCGTATCAGGTAACAATAAGTAGGTCCTTTAGAACGACCATAGCAATCAAATGGAATCATAATTCAACATAAACGAAAATGACAAAATTATTCAATCCTGTGGATACACTTCAATGTCACCTTCAGAAAAGGAATTAAAAAGCAATGTAACATCGGATCTGAAATTTGCTTAAAAAACAAACAAAATGTCATCTACATCACAAAATCAAATATTTTTTTACAATGGCTGTTCTGATCAGATACCTACATCAAGAATCAATCTCACTCCTAGAAGTCCTTAGTATAGAATCATCTGTTCCAAATCCAAGAATCCTTGACAGGATACCCAACAGCTATCAAGGTGATATCTACATATTAAACAAACATCTCACAGTCCACGGAGTGTGTTGGCCTTTAAAGTTCCCAAAGGTCATGTTATATGTAAGTTTGACCTGGCGATAGAACACTGAAAACTTATCCTATCAATGTTCTTATGAGTTGATGAGTCAACTTAATCTTGATGCCCAAATGGTACACCAGTGAACTAAGGAACAAAAAAAAAAACAGCATTCGAAGTAGCACAACAACGCAAACAACAAATAAACAAATCAGAAATAAATAACATCAAAGCGAAAAAAGGAACAAAATTTCTATCATGCTTCACCGCTCACTGCCCCCTGAATATCTAAAGCAAGGAGAGGTGAAAGTGAAAGTGATGGGAACCTTCTTCAATGAAGACAGAGAGTCCAAAATCAGTAGCCTTGAGCGTGGCGTCGTCATCCTTAGTAGAGAGCAGGAAATTTTCGGGCTTGAGATCGCGGTGCAAGACTCCCATGAAGTGGCAAATGTGAACAACGTTGACAATGGCGCGGCAGAGAGAAGCGGCGGCTCTCTCGGAGTAGTGACCCTGGGCGATGATCCGGTCGAAGAGCTCCCCGCCGGCGCAGAGTTCCATTACAAGGTGGACCGACATCCTGTCCTCGTACGCCCCCTTGAACTCCACAATGTTGTTCTGCCCAGACAAATGCTGCATGATCTGAATCTCCCTCTTCATGTCCTCCCTGTCCGCCTTCGACACCAGCTTCCTCTTGAGAATCGACTTGCACGCGTACGTCGTTCCGGTGGCATTCTCCGTGCACAGATACGTTACCCCGAATTGCCCTCTTCCCAGTTCCCTCCCCAGAGTGTAGTACTTCTTTATATCCTCAAAGGGTTTCCCTAGAATCGTGGTGTCGGGTTTCTGCACCGCCCTCGCATTCTGGGTCGGAGAAAGTTTGGGTTTTGGGGGACTCGCTACCACCTCTGACGGTCTTTGTGGTTTGGGTGGTGGTGCTGTTTGAACCTGAGCAACAGTGGTGGTAGGTGGTGGTTGAACAGCGTTTTGACTGCCACTGCCACTGCGAGTGCCTGATCCATAAGCAGTGCTGAATTCTGCGTTTGATTTTTTCTCCTTGCTGCCATGACAACCCATTTTGTGATTGGAAGGATTTGGGAGAAGATTGAGAGAAGAGTGAGAGAATGAGGTAGTTTACAGTGATGTGGGCACAAAGTAGAAAAGAGGGATAAAAGGCAGCTACTGTCCAAGTCCAACCGATGGTGACACTGTCAACACTCGCTGTGAAAAACATTGAATATTTTCGAATCCGACCAATTTGTTTTTTTTTTTTTTTTTGAAAAAATAACAAATACAATCATAAATAAATCAACCATCAAATGGATTGATGATGACACCCCGAGAAAAGGAAAGACTGGTGCAAATAATTTGGTTTGGTTTGGATTTTAGTTTTAGTTGATTACAGATCATTCGCGCAAATCTCACTCCATATCAACCCTCCCAAGCTCCTACTGTGCAATATTCAGGTTTATTATTATCAAGAAAAAAAATCTCTTATGGAAACTAAAATGTTATGGGCTTCTACTTTCTGCACCCATAATTACTGAAAGAAAAATTATATTTTAACTTACTTTTTTTTACTCACTTTTAATTCATTGTTCCAATCATCATTAAATTATCTTTTTTTATTCTTTTTAGTGATGTGATGATCTAATGGTGATTGAAGTGATGAGTTAAAAGTGGATCAAAAAAAAGTAGGTTAAAGTATCATTGTCTATATATATATATATATATATATATATATTCTCATATGGATTACAGAAATTGTGATTCTATATTTTAGACATATAAATTGACACAATTTTTAACCCAAAACTTTAAAAAATAATAGAATTATGGATCTTTCATCTTATATAGTGTTTAACTTTATCTTTTTTATCCAATATGGGACTTGGTCTCATACTTAAACTATTTCCAACATTTAATAATAACGTACGGATTAATTATCTTGATTTTTTAAAAATAGGATTTCCATAATAAGGTTTCTAAATATATGATATCATTTGCGTATTATAACAAATTTCAGGCTTGTTTTTGAAATTTGTAAATTAGAAATATATTTTTATTGAACAATTTTGGAGAATATTCTCGAATAACGTATATAAAATATAATATACCTTTCTCACACACTTTCTCGAATATTAGTGGTAGGATCAAACATTTATTATTAAGTTAAAAATTATAATTATTAGTTAAGGCATAATTGTTTCTACTTAAAAGATAGCGCAACAATCCAAATATTACAATTTAACTATAACTAGCTTACGTTTATTTAACCTCCGATACAATTAATGTCTCTTGCGTCAGAAGAACATCTCTTCTTTCTTGTTTCCAGAGGTGTTGTAGAGAAGAAGAAGATATAGTGGTGGCAATAGTTGTAAAAGCGCCAACAGCCTGGTGCATCTAGGGGGTATGTTAGTCTTTTTGTTGTCAGTATGGAGATGTAGGAAGAAATCATGGGAGGTGCAGGAAGAAAAGCATAAAGTAATGTCAACTTCACTAGATCTGGGTCGTTATCTTTTTTTTTTGGGTGGGCTATAGGGCATATTGCTCTAAAGGGACTTGTTTTGCACCCTTATACTTTCCTTCATCACCCCTATAAATGTTAAATCCTCACTTTACCTTTCTTGTTTAAAGTTTTTTCAAAGTTAAGAATCTTTATGTGAAATTTGAAAACTAAAAGTAATTTTCAAATTATATAATTTGAAAGTTATTCTTTTTTATAAAGTAACTTTTTGGATCATATATTTAACTTTTGTATTATATAATCCATAAGTCATTTTTGCGTGAAAAAACTTTTAGGTTGTATATCTAAAATCATTTTTTTTTTACTTTTTAAATTGTACGATCCAAAAATAATTTTTTATTTTTAAATTATACAATTTAGAAATTATTTTTGTATTAAAAAAAACTGAATTATGTAACATAAGGTTAAGTTTGAAGTTATACAATTCAGAAGATATTATTAAGGATTAGAAAGACCTCCATTACAATGTTCAACGCAATATGTTGAACTTTGAGCGGAAAAAAGTGTAAGAGGTAGAAAATATCGAATTAGAAGACACGTCAAAAGAATTACATAGTCTTTTACAAATCCATTTTATTTCGGGGCCCTACAATTTAATTGAAATTAATTTTCAAGGTTTTCAGAAGTTCAAAAAAGCGACTTAATTGAAATTCATTTGTAAACCTCGTTCAACAACATTTCGTCTTTAGTTAAAAACATTATGAATTAGAGATTACTAGTTTCGTATTGTTATATCCAATCCCAAGAACAAAAACACATATTGTATCGTAAAAATTGTAAGTTATTTTATTTTAGGAAATTATATATGGTATATCATGCGTTAAGACTTTGAATTGTTGTGAAGATGAAAGTTTTGGTTGAAGTAGAAATGGAAGAAGCAGAAGCAGAAGTAGAAAAAGCAGGGAAAGTTAAAGAGTGTGGGAATCATCCTTTGAGTTTAGAAGGAGATTCCTCATATTTAAGCACTCACTATTCCCCTTTTTGATCGTGTGATGGAAGCACTTTATTGCAAAGGGGGAATTGATAACAAACGTTATTTGTTGTTAAAGGTATGGTTCCACCTTGTAAAAGAAAGAGAGAGTTGGAGTGGTAATGTTTTGTTCCATTGGTCAAAGGTTTTAGTGCTTATCCGAAGTCGATGATATCGATGATTGTGGCACAAACAAAACTATATCTACCAAAGTCTGTGTCAAAAGTTTGGCAGCAAGAGTGCGAAACCAGTGGTGATAAAGGCACCTGAGTTGTGAGCCCAACATCTATGAGTTGCGTCATTTTCATGCAAAACAAGGGTGCCACCATTAACTTCTCATTCACCATCTTTACTCCTAATGTCATTTTTTCTTCACAATAAATTCTAATGGAATATACTCATCATTTTTCCATTTTATGTTTATGGCTATCGTCCTCCATTATTTCACACACATATTCAACTTTTTTTTTAAACAAGATTATTTTCAAGAAAATAAAAGGTTTAAGATTTGATGCTGGGAATATGCGACTGTACCATAAAGTGCAGTTTATATCACATGTGAGTTTTTCTTTTTCTTTTTTTTTTTTATATATAGAGTGGCATCGATGATCAAGATGAATCGTTATTATTATGTATATGAAGAGGATACTAATGTAACGGAATACACTTAAGTAACTTGTGTACGTAAATTAATAGGTGGAAAATAAAAGGAACAAAAATCATTAATCATAATTTAAATTATGTTGAAGGTTGTGCGGATCTTCCACGGTAATAAACTGACAGTGAATATTATATAAATATTTTTTACCTTATCAATGAGTAACGTCAGTGTTTATTTAATGTAACTGAGTGTAAAAGTACGGAAATAAAAAAATGGAATTGTTTCCCAAACAAGTAAGTAATGGTCTTAAAGACTTTTGGGCCCTTATATGTGTTTGATAATTATTTATAAAAAAGAAAAAATAGGTTATTGTTTGGAAAAAGGTGATTTCTCTCGGAGAATATATGTGATTCTGAGCATTTGAACAAGAACCAAGCAACGGAAGTTCCGTTGGAGACTTTGTTTAGTTAATCGAGATTTCATGCTTCATGCTCCCTCCTTTGTCTCCTTCTCATCCAACTTTCAAATCCAAACATTCAATTTCTGCTTCTTGCCAAAATATTCTTATGACTTCAATTCTATGGGTTTAGTGCGAATAATCACAATACCAAATTATCCCAAAACAGATTTTATAACATCTCATGTGCTACCTCCAATACAACAAATGCTTAAACTCATTACCTCCGGGTCGGACTCTCTCAACCCGACTCCACCAACCCAATAATCATCACTCATCCAATTTTAATAATAATAACCCAAAAAAAAACGCTAAATCTATCTGTTTAATTTTTTTTTTTGAATTTCCCCAAAAATTTTAAATCAGCCACCACCCATGAAAACTAACTATAAGGATCGAATGTTCCAAAAACCAAACCGGAGCAAACAACTCAGCCGTCGAACCCGGTCTGGCTCCAAACGGCTTCGCGAACCCGTCTCATGTCGCGGCCCTTTAACGTGCGCCCCACGCCCTCGAATACTGAGTTCGCCGCCATCTGGCGGCTGCGCGCCAGGTACTCGTGCGGCGGTACCATCTCGGGGTCGTTGTCGTCGAAGGCGTCGTCCATATCGTGCAGCAACTCGACCGAGTCTACACGGAGGATCTTGCTCCAGTCGGGCACGTTCACGGGCGCTGACGTGGCCATTTGGTGGTGGCGTCCACGTGGCGACGACGACACGGTGTCGTGCTGCGGGCGGTACTGGTGGTGCACGATTCTCGTGGCGCCACCACCACCACCACCGCCACTTGACCCATTCGGATCCTCGAACGCCAACGACAAACCCCCCACGTGTCGGTGCCCCTGCTGTTCCCTGCTGTTCCGACGCCGCGGCCACTCGCGTGGCTCCCAGTGGCCCGGCGAGGCATTGACGTCTCCTTCGCGGTCTTCCGGCGTGGACCACACGTCCTCTTCCCGGAACTCTGAAGGTTCGACGGCGGCGGAGCCCTGGGATGAGTAGATTGTTCCCAAGAAGCGCTCGCTTCGGGCCACGGCGGGGAATTTTCGACCCTTGGCCATTTGCGCTTCTTGTTCCTGTTGGTGTTTGGAACCTGGTTTTGCTTTGGCATAAGCTTTGAGCGTAGCGGTGGAGGTGTTTATATAGCCTCTTTTTCTCTCTCTCCAATTTCATTTCAATTTGAGTTTCAACTTCATTTTGTCTGCATTTCCTCCCATCCTGTCCGGTTAAAACTGAAGCCGTCAAAAGTAACTAATCTAAACATTTTTTGAAGTACATACCAAAACTAAACTTTCCCTTCTCTTTTTATTCAACAACATTACTAATTTATGTGTCACCTTTTGTTTCTTACAAATTATCACTGTTTTATATTAACTCGATTTTGATAAAATTCCGTACATCAATTATTCAAACAATTAACTAGGGGACATATTTAAAGTACACTCATAATTCTAATCCATCTATATTTTTTAAAGGAGTCAGTTTGAAATGTTTATAATAATAATAATAATAATAAATAATATTTTTTTAAGAAATATCTCTAATTAAAAATCGTCACTTCATTTATTGAATTTGGATTTTCTCTCATTCAAACTAAACATAACAATCATATTTAATAAATCCTGATTATTTATTATTCTTATTACTAAATCTGGCCAACGAACCAAAACAATTAAAAGAAAAAGTAACGGGGATATTAGTGTTTAATTTAGTGTAACAATGACTCTGTTAATTTTTACTCAATCCCCGTTAAATATAACTAAAAGCAATAAACGATCAAACTTTGTTTAACAGGATTACTGGGGTTTATCGTGAATAGGAGAGGATACAAACAGTAAATTATTTATATGAGTAACGGATACAATATAAGTATTGATTTATTTATTTATAATGAGAAAAATAAAAAACTAAAATCATAGAAGTATCTTAAAAGGACATATATAAAGTAAGTCTCATTAATATTATAAATTGGTCAAGGAAAAAAGACTATATTTATTGATAAAATATTTATTTTCATTTCTTAATTATTGTTCAATAGATATTTGAATAAAAATATCACATTTTTTAAAAGAGAAATGTTAGTATCTTTTGAATATATATATTTTTTATTTAACAATATTTTAAAATCATAATTTTATGCTCTTACTTTTTCTTTACAATTCTGACTCATAATTTTAGAAGTTTTATTAAATGTTAATAATAATAAAGAAATGAAATTTAAAAATTTACTGGTTTTTACACTTTCTGGAATAATTGGTGTATATATATTTAATCATAAAAATGATTTAAAATTACTAGCATATTTACTATTTTATCTTTCAAGAATAAGTTAACTAAAAATGATTTATTTATTCACAAAAAACAAAATCATGTACATAAAATTATTTTCCAGCTAAACGTGAAATACGCGTAATATAAACAGTGAAACAAATTAATTTTGTGAATATATAATTAAAGAGTTGGTTTGTTACCATAAAGCCTATTTTTTATTATAAAAAATAAATAAACTAGACAGTAAGTGATTGAGATAAAATGAGGAGTATCTTACTTGTTGCAGCATTTCAAATAAGGATCTTTTAAAATATGTCTCCATCCTATACTAAGAAATTTGTAAAATAATGTTTATTTCAGAAATTGACATTGATAGATATACGAAGAAAGAGAAAATAATGCAGTAATGGCGGTGTTACACCCAGGTTGGGTTTTTCCATCAAATTTCCATTTTTGTTGTTGGTGGCTATACTATAGTTCGCATAAAGAGATTTATCTTTTCCAGTTCTGGTCACTTGAGGATTCACATTTTCAAAAGAAATCAACAATATTTGAAAACCAAATCACACTTGAAGTAAAGTGTTGGTTAATTAAAACGAGACACTGTTACAGTGGTGGCAACAGATAGAAGAACATCATTAAAAAGATACAACGATTGAATTGCCAGATGCAATAAAGATGGGAGGGTCCACGTGGGTAGTGTATGTTGTTGTGTGTGCAACCTCTTACAACCCACCACGTGTAAGATTCTGGAAGAACGGACCCGTTTATGATGTCTCAATCTCCTCCACGTGGCTACACAATGACAGGTTGTAGTTTATTGTGAAAATAAGGTTGCAGATTTCGGAAGAAGAAGATCAAGATAATGAAATACTTAATCGATCATGCTAATGACACCAAATTCAATTCACAAAACAACACAATTTCGAGCTGACGTGGCCATGGATTTGTAAAAGGCATCTTCTTCAAAACCAAATCAAAATCGCGAGAAAGAGCAAGCAACGTGAGAGAGCCACATTCAGCGGTCCAAATTTTGGTTTCACTCTGTCTGGGACCCACACGGTGCCACATGTCGTATTCTCACAGAAAAACCAACAATTATGGTGCTGTCAAATAATAATAATAAAAAACATTTATGAATTAAGAGCACGGGCTTTGGGCCCAGGCCCGCTTCGAGTGAGGAAGGTTTTCCCAAATGGCCAACTGTAGTTAGGTCCGGAAGTGCGGGATTGGGTGATAGTTTCCGCGTGTGCCTGCAAACTGCCATCTTTTAAATGCAGTATTGATTATTGATGAGAGGAGAATGGTTGGTTTGTTTGTGACAAGTTTTGAATGGGCCTAAGATTGTGGAGTGGGCCAGAGCACAGGAAATGGTTGGACATGGGAGGAGTGGGCCCCTGGGCCATAGGTCCAACTCTGATAGATTTAGACCTCTCAGTGGAAGCAAGCATCCTATGCTGTGGTTTTGTTCTGAGCCATCTATTGAAATTTGTACTTGGCAATAGCAATGAGGTTTGTTTTGTTAGTGAAAGAAGAAGAGTGGGTAAAATAAAGTGCATGAAGGAAAAAGTTGAGACATTGCGGCTTCATAGAATCATTCACTGTTATGTTTCTTTATCTTTATCAACAACGACACTCCACAAACTGCCACTCAACTTTTTAACTATTTTTTCATACGTAAAACCTAATAAATAAATACCCTTTAAATATATTTATATCTTATATTTCATTTTAAGATCACATAGAATTATTTGTCGTTAGGTTTATAAGGAGGAATATTACTGGAGACAACAAACATGAATGAGACCTGAACCTAATCAGGTAAGGGACACCACTCTCGATCCAAAATCTTAAAACAATGAGATTTATGAGTCTTTATTATTATATAATGATATACCTCATCATTTCTATCCAATGTGGGACTTAGACTTAAACTTGAATGTCTAAGGTTTTGCACATTTTTATGATACTACTAAATATATAAATATTAATAAATCAATAATATGTTAATTATTAGTTATCATGGATTAGATAATTTAAAAATTAAATAATTTTAATAATTTAATTATATATAATTTTTTATTGGAAGTAGTTATTTAAATGTTAAAAAGTTATTACTTAAAAAGTAAAATTAAGAAATAATTATATGCACAAAAAAATTATCTTTATTAATAATATATATATATATATATATATATATATATATATATATATATATAATATACAAGTTTTGTTTTTAAAGTAGATACAATATTTTTCATTTTCATCTGTTAATTTATTAATTACAATAAATTACTATTTAACTGATCTAAGTTAAAAAGAAACTAACAGCTTTTTTAGAGTTATTTTTAAAATAGTTTGATCATTTATCTTAAATTTATTAAATTAATTTCAAGGGAGTGTAAATGATGTTTTTTTGTCTTTTTATAACGTTCAATTTTGTCTTCTATAAATAAATGTAATTTTTTTATTAAGCATTTTTATTAATGAAATTGAGTCAGTGTATTCTTGTACTTTCTATGACAAGTATTTTCTTATAATAAAAAAATATTTTTCAGTTTAAAATGAACGAAATAAATTATTTTCAATGTTAATAATTAGTTTTAAATGAAAAAAAAAGACTAGTGGTTGGTTTCTTTTTGTTGCGCTTTAATTAATTGTAATCTTGGTTTGTGTATTTTTTAAAATCTGAAATTTAAGTATTTTTTTTTTAACTTTTACTAATGTTTTAGTCCTTTGATATATGTTGTTTTAGTTTTACAAAAGTATTATGTTAATTTTCTTATAATTACTATTAAATTGATAAACTTATAATACATATTATTGAAAAATTACAATAAATAAAAAAAAGGTACATTATCAATATTGATATGATATTTGTATATTTTTTTTTCACTTCCGTGTGCAAAGAAGCAAAAGAACCAACGTACCCCAGAAAAAATACGCTTTTCATTGTTTGGATTGAAAGGGAATAAAAAAAGAATTAAAAATGTTAAATATATTTGTTCATTTATTTAAAAATGATTATATTCATAATAATATCTTCATCTCCTTATTTTTATTTTGAGGTCATAAAAGTAGAATAAAATTAATGTTCTGCATACTAAAATGTTTTGGAATTATTTCTAATAAATTATTTATCTCTCACATTTCTTACTTTAACATTATACACACTTATATTTCACCACTTTCTCTGATAATAGTGAAATTGAAAAAAAAATGATCGTTTTATCTATTTTTGATTAAATAATATTTAACTAAAATATTATTCTACATAATTTATCATAAATAAATGTATATTGTATTTATTTCTTCTAAAATTATTTTTCTAAAGTAAATCGGTCCTTTAATATGTTCTTAAAATTAAACATACAAAAATAAAACGTATATCAATACAATAGACATTAACTGTCTCACATATTTTTTTTTTACTAAAATAAATTTAACAACTATTGCTGCTTTTATGATAATAAATATTATCTTATTATTATTAAAAATATCAAATATATGTTTATTTTTTAAAACTAACTTCTATTAAAATAGGTAATATAAAAAATAAACTAATATATTTATTAAATGCTGTGTGTTAAAAATACCGAAAGAATGTAAATAAAAAACAAGTTTTGAAGGCAAACAAAATGAAATATCCTACATGATATTAAAATTTTTATATTATATTTTTATAAATATAAAATTATGCAATATTATTATGATTTAAATAATTAATATTTATAAATTATATTTCTATAAAGATAAAATTATGTAATATTATTATAATTTAAATAATTAATATTTATAAAATGAGTTTTAATTATTATTTATAATATAGTAATTTAATATGTAAATATAATAATTATTTCAATTTATTTAATTAAAAATATGAATTAATTGATTTTTAAAAAAAATATATAGTTAATTAACTTTAACATTTATTTACAAGTGTTGTGTTAGTCTACGAGTTCATTGTGTGGTGAGATAGTTTACAATTTATGCTTCGTTATTTAGACCGTGTTTTTTTGAGATGAATAGAATTAAAGAGTGAAGTTGGTGTTGTTTTTTTTTTAAGAGATTTGAATGTGATTTTAACATGAATCATAGACTAAAGTTTGTAAGAGGTTATGACAGACTAATGTGATATATTAAAAACAACTTTTAATAAATTAAAAAAGTTTAATTTTCAGAATATCCCTATTGTTAAAAGTAATATAAAATTATATATCAAAAATTTATAATTATTTTTATAAATTTTATTGAATGATTGAAATTGTAAAAAGAAAAATTATTAAAAAAAATAATAAGTCAATGTATTTGGTATGAAAATACATTTAATATATAAGGTGAGAAATAATTTATTTATATAAATATTTTATTTACTTGGTACTGACACAAGGTGTGTACTGCTTACAATTTTAAATATTTAGATGTTGTTAGCAAAAAGGATCAAATTAAAAAAAATTACAGAAATTAGAAATTAGGACCTAATTGAACAAAAACAAAAATAAGAATCAAATTGAAAAAAACAATGAAATTAAGACGGAAAAACTATTTAAACCAAAATTACACATATTTGCACATGTGTATGCATTTTTTAAATATACATAATATTATATTAGCAGGTGATGATATTGCAATATTATTAAATTAATATACAAAATAAAATTATATTTATTAAAAACAAAGTGAGATGAATGAATAAAAGATGAAAAAATAACTATTTATTAAAAAGAAAAAATGGGGACAATAGACAATTTTATAAAAAATATTGTTAATTTTAAAAAAAATAACAAATAATTATATTATTAGGGTAAAATTAGAATTATGAAATACGAACATAGAAGAATAAATTTACTTTTTATATATAGATATCTATAATAATATCTTAATCTCTTTATTTATATTTTAAAGTCACAAAAGTATATTAAAGTTAATATTCTGTATACTAAAATGTTTTGGAATTATTTCTAATAAAGTATTTATCTCTCATATTTGTTATTTTAACTTTATACACACTTATATTTCACAACTTTCTCTAATAATAGTGAAATTGAAAAGAAAAAATTGATCGTTTTACCTATTTTTATTAAATAACATTTAACTAAAATATTATTCTACATAATTTATGATAAATAAATATATATTATATTTAATTTTTCTAAAATTATTTTTCTCTTGATTGTAAAGTAAATCGGTTAATATATTCTTAAAATTAAATGAAAAAGAAATTAAACGTATATCAATACAATACATTAACTATCTGAAATATTTTTTTTACTAAAATAAGCTTAACTATTATTACTTTTTTTATACTAATAAATATTATATTACTACTACTACTACTATTATTATTATTATTATTATTTTTAAATATATTAAATATATATTTTATTTTTAAAACTAACTTTTAAATACTGTGTGTTAAAAATACCGAAAGAATGTAAGCAAAAAACAAGTTTTGAACGTAAACAAAATGAAATATCTTACATAAATTAAAAAAGTAAAAAATTTTAAATTTGTTATGAAATAAAGCAAATAACATAGAGAATGACGACAGATAATAGAGAAGAGAAGAAACAAGAGAGAATAGAGAATGAGAGAATAGGGAGCAACTCATGTGTGTATTATTATTGATAGGAAGAGTCCTATTTATAGATACAATATGTAATCCATAAAGGAAACAAATCAACTTAGTTAATACAAATATTTATCATAAAGAGTAATGAATCATATCAGTAAATGTATCAAATCAATGGACAATCATTAATTCATAACACTCCCCCTTGAGTGTCCATTGATAAAGAATGTGCCTCGTTAAAACCTTACTAGGAAAAACCC
>Ga0214545_1007702_pt1 | contig 17782 bp, 12 predicted proteins | sample CNSS4metaG_FD_160064 | JGI IMG/M metagenome (GOLD analysis project Ga0214545, IMG submission 160064) | Root nodule microbial communities from cowpea collected in UCLA plant growth center, Los Angeles, California, USA - CNSS4 | ecosystem: Host-associated > Plants > Roots > Nodule | place: USA...
TATATATATATATATAGGGTTAAATATGTTTTTGGTCCCTTAAGTTTCAGTGAATTTTGGAATTAGTCCCTCATCAAAACTTTATACCAATTTAGTTCTTCATCTTTCAAAATGCGTGAATTTAGTCATTTTAACCAAATTTTTTTAAATTTATCTGACGTTTCAAGCACATTTCATGATAATATTTAAGTTAATATTGAAGCAAAAATGTGTCATGTAAATAATTTAAATACTATCATGAAATGCGCAACGTCAGATAAACTTAACAAAATTTGGTTAAAAGGACTAAATTCATCCATTTTGAAAGATGAAGGACTAAATTGGTCAAAAGTTTTAATTAGGGACTAATTTCAAATTTCGCTGAAACTTGAGGGACAAAAAACATATTTAACCCATATATATATATATATATATATATATATAATTAAATTAACTAAGTAAACGGTAATTAGTGCTTACCCACCGTATTTACCGATGTCAACATCTTAAGTCATTTTCATAAGCAAACTTGAACGACGTAATTTTTAGTGTTCTCTTTCCTTCAATGCTGTTTTTCAGTATCGAATTTTAAAATTCAATTTAGAAAAATAACAAATTTCAAAATTTAATTTAGAAAAATATAGAATTTTAAATTCCGATTAAAGAGTTTCCTAAATTTTAAATTCCGAGAGTCTCCCAAATTTTAAAATGAAAAAATAGAATCCGATTTGTTAACATTATTGCTTACGCATGTGATTACGCATGTTAGAGTATTTCTTATTTAGTCTACAAATTTCACTTTTCAATTTCTCTAGGTGCATTTATTTTAGTCTCTCTATATACATGCATCTTAATTCTTTTTTGCTTTTCATATGTAGACTTTTAATATTTTGGATTAATGATTTTCTATTTATTTTATTTATTTTGCTCTAATCAATCATTTTATTAATAAAATATACTAAATAAAGTCTTTTAGCTTTTAAAACTTAATAAATTGATCTTTTAAGATTTAATAAGCCTCTCATTTTAATGAAATATTACTGCATTTTAAAATTAATTAAACGTTAATTATTTTTTTTAGTAATATTATAATACCAAATTAAGCAAAATATAATAAATGATACAACTAAAAGAAGGTTATTAAGTCTTACGTATTTTAATGCGTGACGTTTTTAAATTCATGCAGCGATTAAAAATAATATGAATTATAATTAAAAGGGATAATTTTTCTTTTTGGTTTATATAAATAAAAATAATTTAATTTAATGGTACAGTAATCAATGTATAAATTATAAAAAGATTTTAACGTTAATAACCTGATTCAATTATTTTAAAAATTTCTTCATCGTATAATCTATATTTGGAGTACCTTTGTTTATTATTTTGGATTAATCCCAATTTAGTTTGTCGCAAGCCAAAATTTCAGATAATTTTTAATCAAATGAAATTATGTTAAACTTCGAATCAAATAATATACTTTTTTATTAATAATATATTTTATTACTTTCGTAAGCACTTGTATAGTCGTGAAAAAAAAATTTATATCGCCCATAAATATTAAAGTGAACATGAATTGTATAATCTTAAAATTTATTTTAAAATGTGCTATGCAAACTTAAAATATGTATAAGTGAAAATTTTTTACAAATTATAAAATTCAGAATATATTTTTATATTCAAAAATATATTTTAAATTATGTAATTTGGAAACACATTATATCTCTAAATTGTATTGTTTATGAATGTATTTTGAATTATAGATAAGAAATGTACTTTTAGATTATATGTATTTTTTGGTTATATAATTTGGAATATATTTTTAAATCTAAAAATATATTTCAGATTATGAAATTTAAAATACATTTTCAAATTTAACAATCCGAAAATCTAAAATGTGAGCATATAAACTTTTTCAACATTGACACAAATGTGTAAGAAGAAACCATGGAGCTACAAAAAGTAATCTGGCCCCTATTTCCTTTCCAAAATTTATTAAGAGCCCAACTTAGCTGAATTGAGTTGTAATTCATTTTGAGGGATTTCTTTTTGCACTCCATGTTTCTTTTTTCACCCTATGCATTCCTTCTCCACCTCCCTAAATATGAGAATCCTCACTTACCCTTTTGGTTCAAAGTTTTCTTTTTCCAAATTTTTCAATTTGAAAACTTTTCATATTTGCAATCAGGAAATCAATAATACTTTTGGATTACACGGTCCAAATTTTTATTTTTTATTTTTGCATTAAAAAAATTCTCGAATTGCATTTTTTTCACATAAAAGAAGATTCAACATTGTACAATTCAAAAAATATTTTTAACTTTTAAATTATTTGAAAGTTTTTTCTTTTGCATAATAATCTTTCAGATTGGACAATTTGAATATATATATATATATATATATATATATATATATATATATATTTATAAAAAAAATTCTTGGATTGTGTAATTCATAATTTATTATAAAATTTGAAAGTTACTTTTGTTTTTGATTACACAATGTGCAAGTTATATTTTACTTTTGCATTATATAATCTATAAGTTTTTTTTTAAAAAATCATTGAAAGTCACTTTCTAATTGTATAATTTAGAAGTCACTATTGAAAAATGAAAAAGTTTTCATTAAATGCAATGACATATGTTGAGCTCTTCTAAGTAAAGAAAGAGTCATGTGTACCAAAAAAAAAACTAAGTTAGGTATTTTCTTTTAAATTGGTGTTTACACCGTGTGGAATGTGTTACATGTTAAAATCTAAGTCATTCCCTGTCTAGTCATTACTTATCTTGTAACCCTTCTAGTTTCTTTAGTTTTTTTTTTTCTCCCTCCACCTCTGTAATGTCTCTCCACTACCCATCACCTCTTAATTACAAGTATTGATATAAAGTTTTTGAATTCAATCCCTTTATACCCTTTCTAGTTTAGGGTTTAGGGCGAATCCTTTCTAGTTTAGGGTTTAAGGTGGCTAACCTTGTGTTTGGAAGGTGATGGGAAGTCGAGATAGATGGAGGAAGGTGGGTAAAGATGGCGAGAAGTAAAGGAAGGTGGAGGAAGATGTAGAGAGAAAAAAAAGAGAGAACCAAGGGGTTCTAAGATATGAGATGACTTAAATTTTGACACGTGACACCTCCAAAACGACCTTAACACCAATTTAATATAATGAACCAGATTGAGATTTTTTTTAAGAAAAACAAGGACTTAATTGAGTGAAAAAAATATAGGAACTCAACTTAATAAAAAACAAATATATGGACCAAAATCAATCAAAGACTTTAATACAGAGACCACATTACTAATTAAGTTTTTATCGTATTCATGTCTCTTTTGCACGAAGAAATAAGATAATACTTATCAATTTCTTTTATTTTTCGACTCTTTAGTTGATCATATAATATTTTAAGAAAATATCAAAATATTTAAATATTTCATAAATGGTATAATTGAACACATTAATTGTTTTTGAAATGTTGTATTGTGGTATTAAAATTCACATATGAGAAAGCTTAAGAAAATTATAGTTATCATTGTAAAATCCAAACAAAAGAGATTGAATGAAAACAACAATAATTATGTAGAAAAAAATGAATTTCAATGTGAGTTGTATAGATTCATAGCCAATTCAATTTTATTCTATTAGAAATTGAGAATCATTCATGATAAAATATAAACAACAAATATGTGTAAAAAAATTTGATTTGATGGAATTGAGGATTGCATTTCCTAAATGCAATAAATCACTAAAATTAAATTTTTAAGAAGGGCTTTCACTTAAGCTAAAGATTCTCGTTTGAGCTAAAATAAAAAAAAAAACAAAAAGAGTTTCACTGGCTTCATCGCCTAAACTAAAGATTCACGCTTAAGTGACAATGGCTCTTGCTTATGCTAAAAATTATCGCTTGAGCTAAAATTCAAATAGAGAGCAAAGTGAAATTTTGGTTATTTTCGTTTGCGCTAGATTTCTCTTGCTTAAGTGAAAGGACTTTCGCTTAAGTTAAAAATTTTCGCTTAAACTAGAATAGCTAATTTTCATCTGTCCTCAACATAAAAAAACCAGAACCACAAAATACTAAAATTTCTCATGTATTCATCAATTCAACACATTAAAATACAACAATTCAAGCAATTCAATCTATCAAATTATAACATGTAAGACAATTTAATTCCATCGAAAAAAAATAACTTTCTTCACCTCAAACGTATACAAAGATTGAAACAATGAAGAAACCCTAGGATAATTTTTAAGTTGTAAAACCCCAATTCAAACTAAAGGAACCAAAACCTAAGAACACAGAAAAGAACTATGGTTCTAATCATGATCAAAGCGGAACTAAAATCCCAGAACAGAAAAAGAAAGTGGAGGTCAGAATATCAATTTACTCAAAGAAAGAAATTATTTGGATAGATTTGAAGAGAGCTTCACCACAAACCCAAATATGCCATGTGATTCAAGAAGAGATAAAGATTTAGACGAGAAAAGAGAGGATCAAGATTGAGTGAAAAAGGAAGACTGAACTTGTATTAATAGAAAGAAGAGACTGTGTTTAGTTGAAAGGGAAGCATATAAAAATTTGTTTTCACATATATATATATATATATATATATATATATATATATATATATAACTTCTAGTTTTGCAATATGTCCATCTTTTTTATCTTCTCATGTTAAGAAATGAATTTCACATAATGTGTTCATATTTAGTGAATACAAAAATAACTTTTTTCAATTATTTAAAGCTATTCTGCTTATATTTCGAACTAAAGCTTTTTTTTTAAACTTCATGGAATTTGAATTTAAAAATCAATTTCTCAATTTAAAAGTATTAATTATAAAATTTAAATACAATTTATACATTAAAAAATATTTTTTTGTTATTGATTTTAATTACATAAAAATAATTATTATTTATGAATATTTCACGTTCTAAAATAAGAATTAATTACTGCTGGATAAAATGTATTTGTGGTTTTTAGAAAGAAAAACAAAGTTTATGACAAAAAAATCAACAAAAGAAAATGATATTTGCTTTCCCACCTGGGTCCACGGTTTCGCTATTTTTCCACTGCTTTTCGTTTCTTATTTCCATTGTTCAAAGAAAAATATGATTTTCCCGTGTATATATAAAATTAATGTTTTGATAGATTGCGATTTATCAGTAGTTTTGTTTTAAAATAAATATTTTTTTAACACAAATCAACATAACAAACACTTTTAACACATTGAAAATGGTTTTTAACTAAAATAACTTATATATATTGTCATGAATAATCAAATCATTAATCACACTCAAAATAAATAGTAATAAATAATAAGACTTTCATGATCTAGTAATTAGGATTCATCATTCAGCAAGCATATAACTAAACATAGGATTCAAACATGAAAAAAGTCAATCTCACAAAAATTGAAAAGGTTTCTACAATTTATTGCCAAATTTCAAATATGTTTGTGATGATTCTCACTGTTTTCAATCATCATGGACCTTCATCATGTTCTTGAGGACATCTCTTTTGTAGAAGCAAACAATGATAACAAGTTGAACAACTATCACTGCAATGGCTGCTTTCCATGAAAACATAAGACCCACACTGAAACCTATTCCCATTGCACAAATTGTTTGAACCACTAAACTCATTTTCTCTCCATTGAAAGGCTTAACCTGTAGCATGAAATAACACATATATAAGTTAAAGTGGAAAAGAGAAATACTTGTAAGAGTCGCTATTACAAATAGTGATACTGGTATTTGTTTTTGGTCCGTCAACTTTCTATGAAAATTAGAATTAGTAGGAATTAATCACTCTTTGAAACTTTGATCCAATTTAATTCCTCAACTTTAATATTGTGTGAATTTAATCCTTTAAACCAAATTTTTTTAAGTTTATTTGATGTTTCAAATGTATTTCATGATAGTTTCTTAGCTAATTGAAGCAAAAATGTGTCAAATGATGTAAGTATTTCAAATGCTATCATGAAATACATTTGAAACGTTAAATAAACTTAACAAATTTTGCTTGAAAGGACTAAATTCACATAATTCTGAAGTTGAAAGACTAAATTGGACCAAAGTTTCGAGGAAGGACTAATTCTAATTTTCACTAAAAATTTATGGATCAAAAACATATTTAACCCTTTAAATTTTGATATATTTTGTTTATAAACTTAAAAAATGAATGAATATAATATTTTTAAACCAACATCATCGATTATTTGGTAACATTTAAAATGTAATGTGTCATCTTAAAAAGCTGTTTAACACAAAAAAATTTCACGCTCTTGAATTAAAAAGTGCCGTGTTTATTCAACGTCAATTCTAACTTCACGTTCAAATTTAAACAATAAACACATATTTAATTCAAAGAAAAATGTCATTATAAGTGATCCATTTATGCTAAAATGAATAAGTAATGAAGGAAACTTTCTTAATTATAACATAATCAAAAAGGGAAACATCATTTGTACAATTTACTTGCTTGAAAGTAAATCTACCAGACATATATATATGATTGTTAGATTTCTAAGTATTATATTGTATGCAGATTTTCACCCAAATAACGCATAGATTACATTGTTTTATTGTATTTTCACATTAATATATGCAACTTTTTGTTCCTTAAATATAACATTCATGACATGCATGCAATAATGCACAAAGAAATTAGCTCAAAGTAATAATCAAAACATACCACACTTTCTTCGGCAGATCTATGGCAAAGATCACATTTGAAAGTTTCCTTCTGAAAGAACCATCCATCTCCAATGGCAAGAATCTTCGAAAGCATTCTCCCTCTCACCCTTTTAGTTAAATACTCTCTCACGCAAACAACGTTATAGGGTTTGTGGAACATGTTAGCGACCAAGGTGATGAGAACCAAACCTAGGAAGCAAAACGAACATATCTTTGTTTTCTTTGTTATCTCATCATGAGACCAGACAAAGTAAACAAATATCAGTGACCACATTATTGTACAAAACAACAGTACGGTAAAACAACCTAAACAAGTTTGCTTGCACTTCGGTCTTGGCTTTTCATCATGAACACTCTCGTCATAGTCAATTGCATCATAATTAGGGATTAATCTCCTGAACTCCGCAAGCAAATCTTGGTGGTCCTTTAAAAGGACACCAATCTAGAGAAAAGAGAGTAAACATTAAAGAGATTCAACAAAAGTATATCTTTTCTAGAGAACAATAAAAAGGGTGCCCTTTGAAAGGACAACACACTTACCTCATCATGAAGATCACAAGTTGTCTTTCGATGGTCTAGTTTGTAGGTTGTAATACTCATCACGAATGATTCGTAAGAACCCTCCTCATTTTTGAATCGTTCCTATTGAAAGCACTAAACCTATCAATATCACAACTAAAAACTAACCGTTCATATGATATATGATATATGATACACAGATACGATACGGATACGATACGATACGTATGCTATAAAACCTGGATACGGATACGGACATGGACAGAGAGATACGAGAAAACATAAATAAGCAACAACATATGATAATCTGATAATTCACCTTTATGTTGTCAACTAAACGGACTAATTCTGGACGAGGTTCGTGCTTGAGTTTGATCTCATGCTCCTTTGGCAAGAACTTGTTGAATCTCAAAATCAAACTGTGGTGGCCTCTGAGTAACTCCTTCATCCTCGCAGCCACAACAGCAGGGGTAATCCTGAAAGAAGCAAGAGAAATAAATATCAGAGAAGACTTCACTTTTCAAAATCATCACATACAAAGAGAGAATCTACCTTTCTTCCTTGTAATCTTTCAGGATCCGAATCAACATGTCATACTTCTCCTTTTCGTCCCGAAACACTTCTTTGACTCTATTCAGAAAATACAAGGCATCATCCATGGAAGGTCTCTGAGGAGTGCTTTGGTTTTGTCTGTAGTTTCATGCACAAAACACAAACACATTCACTCTTAGACACGTAGAATCTTAACAACCATATCAAGAGTTCTATCAATGAATCAACTTCCAAACTATAGAGGCCACATGAATCGGTATTCCAAACTTAAATCAAAATTATCCACTGATTCATTATTACTTGTTTGTTAGAATTCACACACATACAACTTGAGCAGAATTGAAGAACAATCATAAGTCAATTTAAGCTAAATCAAGCATAATTCTGAGTTAAGTGATGATAAACCAGAATTGAAGAGCACAGGAGAGAAGAAACAGACCCTTGTTCCATCTTCAGAAAATAGGGCAGACACGCAATTTCAGAAAGGAATTAATTTGGTGACAGAAAGGAGCACGGAACAGTGAAGTACTGTGTTTTAAGGTTTTGTCCAAAATAGGGCAAAGTGTCAATTTATGTTGTCAGAAATTATTGTTGTTGTTGTCTGAGCCACTTCATCCATGTGTTCGGGTCAAATACTACTACTACTACTACTTACCAAGCCCGGCCCATACTATATATTTTTAAAATAAAATTTAAAATAATTTAAAATAATAGTATGAACAATATTAGAAAAAAAAAATTATGTTTTTAATTTTGTGTTTATACAAACTCTCAAGCATGAGAATAAACTATATAACAGTAAAGTAATACAATGTTCTTACTAGTTTATATACAAATTTTGGGATTATTTTTTTATTCCTATTTTCGTTTAAAAATATGAAGTTAGTCCTTAAGTTTTTTTTGTCTCAATTTGATCTCGATTTTTTAAAAAATGATAATGTAATTTGATCATTTTTCGTTAAATTTTCTGAATCAAATCAATGTTTTTGTATCAAAATTGAAGTTGTGAATAAAGATGGTTTGCTTTGGTAGTGTAACTGACGTGATCCTAATGTTAGGTTTTTATGAAATTTAATGAAAATAACTAAATTGCATTAATTTTTAAAACATCGAGACCAAATTGAAACTAAAAAAAACTAGAAGATCAACTTGACATTTTTTCGATGAAAAAGTTGACAAAAAGAATAATTAAAGCAAAAATTTCACACCCAAAAATATTGATTGAATATATGCTAACCTAATTGCATTAGATTTTGTTGACGTGTCAAACATCGAATTGACATTTTAATTGTTTACATCGTTTGAAATGTGTGTTCATATGTTAGCATGAAATAGTGTGTAGTACATAAAAAGAAGTTAACACCAACTAGTTGAGAGAATTATATTCATTCATTTTTTAAATTTGAAAATAAAAATATATAAAAGTTAAGATAAAGACAAAATTCATGTTTAGCCATTTATACAGTAAAGACATAAAACAATAAAAAGATATTAATAACTCATAAAACAATAAAAATATATTAATAAATCATAAAGATATTAATAAATCATAAATGTTCGTGTGAAACGGAGTTGACAATTTGTGTATTGCTTAATAGTGTCAAAAAAGCATTTAAGAATAATTGAAGTCCATTTAACTCGAAAACAGAAAAACATTTAATGCAATTAATATTAGTTTAAATAACCAGTTGCCAGCTAATAAACACAAAATAAAAGTTTGAAATAATTAAATCTATTCATTTTCCAACAATACTCGGCTAATTTTTAGGGTTTAATAAATATAAGTTACGGTTGATGTATAAAGTTTATATTTTGCCTTCATAATAAGAAAACATATCATATGCTCTTCAAAGACAAATAAATTATGATTAGCTTAATAAATGAGTAAAACATACTTATCCTCATTTTTTTTCTTCTAAAATCTAGAACACCATTGTTACTCGATCAACACATAAATTACAGTGATTTTAGGAACTGTTCATTATAAGAAAAAAGGTTGTTTGATATTATTTGACGACCATTTGACAACTTGTATAATGGTAAAATAGTTTTAACAAAAGTTGATTTTTATATTTTTAGAAAAAAGAGAAAATAAATAGTTACAAGAGATAATATCAAATGGTAATACAAAAAAGGATGGTGTCAAAATACCAGTGTCCTGGTTGTGTTTTATTCATTGTTGTAGGTTATCTTTTAGATGCTGAATCAAAAATCACAAAGCCTATGATGAAAAATTTGGAACTATGCTATGGTGGATTCTTTTGATATAGCTTTTGAAATTACTATCGGATATGAACTGCAAGTAAAATTTGGTTTTTTGTAGTTCAATGACAATCGCAATAACATATGGATGGAACAAGTTATATATATTTTTTTTCTCATGTATTACTTTATGGGTTGATAATCCAATTACTTCTATTTAATATATTTGTTTTTTCTATATAAAAAAAATTGTTCAAGTGTGTCAAATGTGCTAGGTGTTAACATTACAAAAACAGAGACTTTTTTATTAATAATTTTAAAGAAATTTGATTTTCTAATAATTTTTTTTACTATTCTTTTGCCTAATCTTCGAAATATACCGGTGAATAATTATTTTGATGTTTTAAAATATGTTAAAATCTTTTTTAATATACCATATTAGTGTAATAAAAAAAATTAACAGAAAATCTGAACTTAATTTTAAATGGGTCGAAATAATATAGTCAAATCAAATATAACTTTAATATTGATATAAAATTATCAGAGTCCAATATCCACATATGACGAGCTTTTTTCTCTCATACATACGTACTAAACTACTATCATTTTACTTGTCAATAAACGATATGAAACAATTGCGCTAGAAACCATATACTCTACCTTAAAAAAAATCACTTGACGTTAACAGAGATTATCCCTATGATCAAGACAGATGAAAGCAAAAAATAAGAACAACTAATAAGGTCTGAGAAAGAAGCATTTGACGAGAAGAATAGAGAAGAGAGAAAAAGAGTTGAAAGGAGTTTGAGAAAAATGAATATTATTCATGAAGTGTAATTACATTTCCAAGGTGGAAGGAAATACATTACATATAGAGTTTTTCAAAATCTATGGCAACTACACTAAAGATAAAACAATTTCATAATATCAGAGAAAACGCTAAAACACTCGAGATCAATTGACGACTAACAAAATATAGATGCCACATGTTTAATTTTGCAATGGAATCTTTCTTTGTGTGTTTCTCATTTTTTTTTTCAGCAAAAAATGAATAAATTAAAGAATAACACTTATGGGGAGCTCTAACCCTTTTACAAAAAGAACAATAACCTATACAAAATGATGCAAAAACTTGGCATCGAAACCTTACAAAACATGACAGCCAATAATTAAAGATCCATCCAAGATTGAAAAGATTCTAAAGAAGATGCACATGAGACTAAAACAATAGTCATAAACTTATTCTGCTCCTCCAAAATACACAATAAAAAATAGAGACAGAAAAAACCCTACACATGAAGTTGGTAGAAAAGGCAATAGGAGCTATAAATATTAGTTTGAAAATGATATTTATGAACCTTGATTCAAATGTTATCATGCAAATGCATTAGGAAACAAATATATATACTTCATCCAAATCGATTCTCAAGCGACCATTCACTTAAGCATAACCAAGAAATCAACATAGAAATATTATATAAATAGAGCTATTTTTAGAGATATCATCCCAAACTAAATAAGTCTGTAATTTTTGCCAGAAACATTATGTCATAATGTTTGCAATTTTTGTCGAAAAAATTGCACGGCAAAATTATTATTACCGCTGTAATCAGCGTCCAACAAGAAAGTATATATTATTAAACATGCAACATAAAAACAATTCATATCTCCTTCAACTCCACTTGATCAAATGTTGTCTGCTGGATTTCCACCTTCATCCTCATCAACAACATCTCCACAACCATGACGCTCTAAGAGTCTAGTGAAATCCTCCACCAGATCTTCATTGCCCTCAATGTAGATGGCAAGCTACAAATTATACATATACTTTGTAAGAAAAGAGAGAGTAAACAATTAACAAAAAATGTTTTGACGCGAAATGGAAAAAGAATGGTTTAATTGGTCAGATGATACCCATTTTAATTTATATATGTCAGTTTGGTACCCGTTTTTACGAAAATGTCAATTGAGTCATAACTTTTGAAAAGATGCCTCAATTAGGTCCTTCTCAGAAAAAAATTAATAACTGCGTTAACGGTATTGATATCTAAAATGACTTACAAAATCAATTATTGATATTTATATTCAAATTTAGTGGTAAAAGTCATGAATTGAGTAAACGGTTTTAATCATTTTTGTTTGAAAGGGACTTGATTAAGACGTTTTTTCAAAAGTTAGGACTAGATTGACACATTTTTAAAAGCGGATACCAAAGTGACACATCTGAACAAAATTGGGTACCATCCGACTAATTAAACAAAAAAGAATCATAACAAAAAAACTAAAAATGGCAAAAACATATGAATTACCTCACGTGAAACCTCAGTAATGTCCTTTAGCCCTTCCTTGTACTTTGATATAGTGTCCAAGATTAAGTTGCAAGCAAGCTCATCATCTTGGAATCGGTTCTGTCGAAAGCAATAGTTCTATCAATTAGGGTTTGCAAATCAACAATATCAGTAGAAAAAAAAAAAAAACAAAAAAAAAAAAAAAAAAAAACAAGTTACTGCATGAAAAGTTCCTTCACCTTTATCTTGTTCATGAACTGCTCTTCATCATGTGGTGCAGTCTCGTCGTCAAGTTCAATCCAAAAGTCCTTCTCTATGAAATAGTTAAAACCCATAATCAATTTGTTGTGCCCTCTCAAAAGCTCCTTCACCTTCCCCACAAGAGTAGCATAGCTGATACTGAAAAAATCACATAACAAATTGAGAAAAAGCTCACGTTTTCAAACCCATAACATAACGCAGTATAATTAAAATGTGCTTAATCAGAAGAAATTCACCTATCATCCCTGTAATCGACCAAGAACTGATGGAACAAGCGAAACTTCTCCTTTTGGTTTCGAAACTCGTGTTTGAGTTCACTCACAAACCAAATGGCATCGTTCACAGTGGCCACCGGCTTCTGAGACCTACGAACAGGACCTCCATTGCCACTTTTAAGACCTCGTTTGTTTCCACAGCTTCATGCACACAAAAACAAATACGTATATATACGATTTCAAATACCCTAAATATCAACAATGGTATGTATGTATATATAGCAAGCTAATAACTGCAACACATCAAATGTTCCTCAGTTCAATGAATCAATGTTCAGATTCTATAAAGGGTATAGCAGAAATTCACTTTTCCAGAAAAGATCAAATTGTTTAGCCCTAACAACATTACTATAACGAATCCATTATTTCTATGAAAAGCTATATGATTTCATGAGATAACCCATAAATCAAAGTAAATTTCAGTGAAATTAAACACACAAGAATTGAAGAGCAGCATGCAAAAGTGAAAAAAAAACAAACCCGTTAGCCATAGCAGATGCAGAAGAAAATGGGGCAAAGAAAAGTGGTGATGGAAGGAGAATGGAACAGCTGAGTGTGTGTTAGCTTGTTTTAACGTTGCTGGAAGAGTGGGGTGTCTTATCTGGACCACTTCATCCTGTGGGTCATTTACTGTTCAAGCCGAATCCACACGTTTTCTATACGTTATTTTGTTTTCTTCTTGGATGCTGATGTGTAAAATAAGTTAACATTAATAATTATAGTTAATGTTAATATTAATTATATATGTCTTTTTGAAATTTTGATGTGAAATTAAAATTTGTTTGTGTCTTAAATTTTGATATATTTTGGTTCTCAAATTTTAGAAGTAAACTTTAAAAATGGATGAATAGAGTCTTTTTAACAAATTTACATTGATTTTTTTTTTGTACGTGTTAAACACACGTTTTCTATCTGATATCTGACATTCAGGGACGGTTAGAAGTGAGTTTTAAGTCTAACTCAACCTTACAAAACCGACTTGTAAGATGAGGATTACACCCACTTATATATTATGAATTGACCTTATCTTTTAGTCGATTTAGAACTTCCTTGTGGGTGGTCCATTAGCGGCCCGATTGTGGGTGGAACATAATGTCCAAGAAATCTCGCTAGGATAGGTTTTAACTTGACTCTGATACCATATTAGAAGTGGATTTTAAGTCTAAAACAACCCCACAAAACTGGCTTGTAAGGTGAGGATTGCACCCACTTATATATTGTGAATTGACCTTATCTCTTAGTCGATGGGGAACTTCCTTATCTCTAGTCGATGTGGGACTCCAACATGATCTAAAACAATATTTAACCATTAATAATATGTTATAGGTTAAAAGAATACTTTACTTATCTCGTATTTCTTTTTAATTGTGTTTGTTGGATTTATAGAAATTGTTTGTGTTCTAATTGTTTCAGATTATCATAAATAAACACCAAACAACCCTTATTTAAACTTTACAAGATCATGGTTAAATTAAACCCTTTTATATATAGTTTAGGGTTATTTGTAAATATTCTAAATACTTTAAAGACTTATCGAATATTAACTAATCAAATAGTAAAAAAGAGGGAGAAGGAGTTGAATTGAGAGTGAAAATATGCTATTACTTTATAAAAGATGAAAAACCGTTAAATCCTTAAATTAATTGAGCAATTCCCAAAACCTGATTGACCATACGTAACACTACAGATCAAACACTACAAGAAAACTTTTAAATAGTGATCATTAATAATTAGTAACTATAAATATCAATTTAGATACTAATTTAAAAAACTAAAAATTAATGGTTAGTAAAATAGTCACTATTATAAAAAAAAATTATAATTGGTCACTAAATTGGTCTTTAAAATTAGTTATCATGGTTTTAGCTACCAAAGAAGATTGGTTACTAAAAGTTAGCTATTTAAGTTCTGGATACCAAAATGACTTAGTTTCTAAATTTGTCTCTAATTAAAAAGTGACCAATACAATGACCAATTATCATTTTTTACTTATAATAATGACTATTTTAGTAACAAATAATTTTTAATTTTGTAAATTGGTATCTAAATTGGTCACTATAATGGTTAACTATTTTTTGTAACGAAAATTGATTTTTAATTGAGAATTTTCTTGTACCGGATGGTATTCGATCTTCTGACCCTAGAGTACCTTAGGTTTTTCTTGATTGTCTCTTCTGATGAAGATGAAGGGAAAGAAAACATAAATACGTGTATGTGCTTACAAGTGGAGATCAAAACCTTTTATGCCATGTTTGTCAATTACTTTTTCTTAAGTTTCAACATTTCTAATTTGGTCCATCATCAGATTAAGATTTGTCTTAATTAGACTATTTTAACAATTTGGCTAATAAAATATAATGACCCTGAGACATTTAATTTTATATATATATATATATATATATATATATATATATATATATATATATATATATATATATATATATATAAAGAGTCGAGATAATTGCTAAGAAACAAAGTTGAAATCAAAACTTCCTTTAATCTTTATTAATTATCAATTATGATTTAACTATACGTTTTGGTATTTATTTGGAAAATAATTTGTAACCAAAAAAATATATTAGAAAATAAGCATTTTAGTTGTTGTAATTACTAATATATTTTGGTTTATTGATGAATATCATTATATATATCCGTTATAACGATTAAATGAAACTTACTTTGATCTGTGATTCAATTTTATTTTAATTTCTAAGATTGCGAAAATAAGAACTAATATGATTTTCTAAGTCATAAAAAATAATTGGGTTTCTTTATATAAAATGATTGAACGATTTTATCATCTTAAATGAATTTTCCAGGTTCAACATGAATTATGTTGACAATCTAAAACGTGACAGAGATCTTATATCTAATAATCTGAAAGATTAAAATGGAATCTTCATAATTTTTTAACGCTATATAATTAGAATATATTAAAAAAATCGTTTGGCAGTTTTAGTTCGTAATTTTTTTATATATCAATCATTTCGGAATTATATATAGTATGATTATTAATTTTCCTAATAATTAGTTGAAAAGTCATATGCCGGATAAATTATAATAAGTTGAGTGTCTAAAAAATTAATTTGCAGTATATTAAAATAAAAAAATATTAGATATTAAATTTAGACATTTTGCACTTTGGTGCGTGTTAGATCGAGGGAAGTTCCCTTTTGGTGAGGTAAATGTATGATTTTTTTTTTCCAAGTTTTATATTTTTTTGAGTTGTTTACGGAATTAAAATCATGAAAAATGAACTCTTTATAAATCTTCTTCCACGTCTAAGTTTTTAAGTGTGACATTTCTTTGTCCCAATACAAAAGTCATATGTACAGGAATATAAAGAAGATTCATTTTTTTTTATCAACTCAATTATTGTCGTCTAACATTTAAACAATTAACACAAGGACAATAATATTTTTCATTCACGAGTGTTGCATTTCGTTGAGCAAATTGAAGAAACTCTTCAACCCCATTCTCATACACATCAGTGATCCGACTAGCATGCACCCAATTTCGATCCATTACTACACAACATAAAAAGCTCGTTCATACAGGCATTCAATATTTCCCAACTGTCCAAATAAACAATTGAAGTTTATAAGAATGATTTTCTTAATGATTGAAAAACATCTTTAAATCATTAATTGAAAAATACTTAAACTAATTTCTAAAAACATTACCGAGGGTCGAACACCTTCGGACTCAACCAACACGTTCAATAATAATCGTAAGTACACAGTACCAAATACAATCTTAATTAGATATTCAATTAAGATTTAAATTTAATATCAATAAATATAAGAAATTAAAATTATATAAAATTTTAAAAAACTAACCGTTATAGCAAATGAATTTTTTTGCCTAGTGTGAGAGTGTTTGAACCTTCAGACCACCAAATGCAAGTAAAGCAACACTTACACAGCCCTGAACAACCCAACAGAGGGCGACAACAACAAATGGATGCAGGGATAAGTCGCGGCAGCGGGGTTTTTCACGAAAAACCTCCTCCCAAAAAGTCCACACCAAGTGGCAGCGTGAGGCCACAAACAACGTAGGAGACCCCTCGACGACATGGTGCTGTGGTGGAGGGAGAGCGGTTGCGCGAGGGCAAGCAGCGACGACAAGGGGCACGACGCTCTGACCAAACCACAACCTCAAAGAAGCGACGACAAGAGGCGCGACTGGTCTGACTACAAGAGGCGAAACGACGGACGGAGCTCCAGCGGCGTGGCCATGCGATGGAAGCAGAGTTCCAAACCAGAGAAGCGGCGTGGCCGAACGAAGGGTTGCGTGAGTGACGGTGGTTGCATGAACAAGGGTTTACGGTGGTTGAACGAATGATGGTGGCAAGGGCTGCTTGGACGGCGAGAGAAGAACCTCAATGCGGAGGAGCAGTTCACGTTTCAATGGTGGAGTGGAGCAGAGGAAGAAGAAGCGCACAATGAAGCACGAAGAAGAAAACAAGAAATGAGGGGGAAACCATGCTGACTACAATTTATCAGGGTACTACATCGGTTAACAGCTAGAACCGATGTAGTATTGTTTAAACCTATGCAAAAATATGATTTTTCAATTTCTTTTCTTGAAAAAAATTAGTGTTACATCGGTTTTCTTGATAACCGATGTAATAAATATCTCAGTATTTTCAAAAATGTCACTGCGCACTGTGCTATATCGATTTGCGTGTAAGTATTGTAATATCTTGTTGTAATATACCATTTCTGCACTAGTGATATAAATATATATTAAATTTTACAAAATTTTTCTAGCATTTTATATTGGTCTTCAGGTTATAAGAAATGAAAATGATTATTAATCACAATCAAATATGTACCCAAAGATCAACACAAAATAGAGTTGATAAATATTCATAAATTTTAAGACATGTATATTCATATATATATATATATATATATATATATATATATATATATATATATATATATATATATATACACATAAAAAAAATATAAAAAAAATAAATATTTTTATATTTTTTAAAAACAAAAAAAAAAATA
>Ga0214545_1007704_pt1 | contig 17777 bp, 5 predicted proteins | sample CNSS4metaG_FD_160064 | JGI IMG/M metagenome (GOLD analysis project Ga0214545, IMG submission 160064) | Root nodule microbial communities from cowpea collected in UCLA plant growth center, Los Angeles, California, USA - CNSS4 | ecosystem: Host-associated > Plants > Roots > Nodule | place: USA...
AAATTTTTGCAAGATGGCAAGCAATTTTAAGTGTTTTTGATTTTGAAATAGAATATCTCAGAGGCACCTCGAATTCTCTCCCTGATTACCTCACTCGTGAATACTTGCAGGGAAAAGGTACCTGACGAACATGCCTAAAAAGGCAGTATTAGCTTCGGCAAGAAGCCGAGGTATAAAACTAGCCATATCTGGCCCAAATAAATCATCAGGGTCACAGACCCCAAAACAAACTGGTTCATCAACCCAATCTGGGTCATCAATCCAGAAAAAATCAAAAGAAGTCATTGGGTCATCAACCCAACCAACCTCTTCAAACCAAACAGCCAAACAAACCAAATTGGATTATGCCATCCCAATCCAAACATTGTTAGCTCTTCAAGATCAAGGACTAACTACACTTCCCAAGAAAACTTGGGCAGACATTGTCTCAGATGAAGAACAAGAAGGAGAGAATCTTGACCTAGCTCTCCTTATTAAAAACCTGAAAAACAACAAAACAATATGCAACCCAAGAATGAGTCAAGAACTCCAAACCCAATCAACCCAAAAACCTGTTTCAAAATATCAAACACATTATATAGCAAAAAACAAGTTTTCGTCAATTGTCCAATTGGAACTAGAGTATTGGGATAACAACCCAAACAAAATAACTACCAAAATTTTTCCTGAAGGTTTTCATTTCAGACCATCAGCTTGCAATAAAACCAGACAATTTTATGAGTTTGTTTTGATTGATACAGATTCTGTAGCAATCAAACATTATAGGAATCCAAAAGATTCATCAAATTTTACTGACTCAACATTTCAAATTTTAAAGGTTTTAAGTCCTAGCGAATATGGCAAAAACCCAAATGTTTTTAAAAAATTTTCTGAAAATTTTGACCCCATTGGGTATAACTATTGGGATTATATTGATGCTTGGACCAGGGTGTTTTGGTATCAAAATAAAACCTATCGCCATTCATGGCTAATTTATTTCAAAAGAAATAACAAGTATAATTTTCCAAATTGGTTCCTCCAATGGTGGGACTTGAAGTCGGAGAAGAATTTCATCTTCTCACAAAACAATCTGTGGCTGAACATGCTAGAAAATACAAATATTTACACATAGGATGTGTTCAAGTAGCAGTTAAACCTTTAGTTAGAGAAGGTCTTAACGCCTCAATCCTCATGTGCCTTAGAGATACTAGGCACAATGATTTTCATGATTCCTTAATAGGAACCGTAGAAACAAGTCTTGGACATGGTCCTGTATATTTTAATTGTTTTCCCAACAAAACGATGAGTCTTTTGGATAGAAATATTCTAGACTCATTATTTCTAAACATTAGGCTTCATGGATTAAACATGAAGGAGGGATCTATCCCTGCAGCATTGCTATATAGAATTCAGTACAAGGTTATGAATACTTGTAACTCTAGAGTTCTGCTGAAAACAACCGATAGGGAAACTACCTTATTTGTCACCGACATGGCCAAAGCTAATGTCACAATTTCCTTAAGTTCATTCGCACCACGCTGCAATTTCACACAAACCCCCTTTTCCCAATCTCCCTTAATCAGTTACAGCCCTTTTTACCAATTAGAATCAACCTAGAAGCCTTAAATTACGAAAATCGAACCAAAATTAGTTCGCGTCACCTGGTGGGTGTTCATCACTGCCAAATAGTTCATCAAAAACTCAGAAACTGGGTGAATCAATCAAGCGTCGCTTGGCGGTCTGGAGCTTACCGCTAGGCGATTCCTCTCCAAGAACCCAAAATATACTGACATTAGGATGAGTCGCCTAGCGACTACAAGTAACCCACCAGGCAGTTTCTGGAATTTCTCTAGAAACCTGAGAATTCAACAAATTTACAAAACCTTCATGCATTTCATATTATACATTCACACAGTTCATGCTAAAACATAAAAATTTACGTGTAAAGATTCCCTAACCTGGATTCCTTGCTTAAAATTTGCTAGTTGAGAGCTTTCCCTTTTTGATCACCAATGGTCTCCTTATTGCTCCCCGAATTCAGCTCTTCTTTTCACACTAGAATAACAATTTCTCTCTGAAATTTCACTCCTCACAATGTTCTCTACAATGGCAGCCTCTGAAACCCTCTTTCTCTCCCCTAAATGGCTTTTTAATTAGGTATTAAGGGTGATTAATGGCCAAAACGAAAAAAAAGATTATTTGTGATGGTAATTGTCATTCAAAGACCATTAAGGCTGTTTTTCCATCCTCGCCCATTCAGCTAGGATTTTCTCTACCCTTTCATATTCATGCCAAAAGTAAAATTGACAAAAAGAAAGCCTAATTTGGTTCTACCAAGGTTCAAACCATAACCATGCAAATGTTCAATTTAATGCACAACCATTCAACCAATTCTTGTTTCATGACAATTTCTATAAATATGGAATTAAATTATCACTCATCACAATCAAGCATATTATTAAAATTAGTAATAAATTAAATAACACAAAATTGGCATACATAGGACTTGAACCCAAGTCCTCTTACATAATCAAGTACTTTCAACCATTTTAACTAGTACTTTTCCACATCATACATGTTAAAAACAAATGCCATAAAGGCTCACACTACCCATATTTATCAATTAATTATTTAATTAATTAATTTTCACTGGTCTTACACTTAGTAAAAATAAAGGATAGTATAACAAATACAAAAAGAAAGGCTTACTCTCCAAGGCTCTCCATGCACCTTTGACCTTCTAGAAATGCCAATCTTTGGTCTCCAAGCATCATGTGGGATGCTCCATGCATGTGGACCAAGCCCAATCCTCTTCTCCTATCCAACTAGGCATCACTCCCTTACAAGGTGTCCTTAGCAAAGCCTACAAAATAAACACACAAATAAAAGTCAGCACAACAAAGTCAACACTAACTAATGCTAAACAAAATCAAATATGGAGTAGCATCCCTTCTTGTCATGCTCCTAGTAATCCTCCTAGGAAGATCCTTTATGCCCTCATAAGAAGTCATGGACTCATCAAACATAAGTATAATAAATGATAGAGGGCCTATAATATACTTTAAAATTACATTTGCAACCATATACATGTTACTTGAGTGAGACATTATTGTTTAGGTAACCTAACATCATGTAATAAGGAAAAACCTCTCACTCGAGTTGTGATAATTGGCATTATCATGTTTCATTTTTTGTTTATTTTTATCTTTTATTGTTATTTTATGATTATCTTTTTAGGTATTTTAGGTTTTATTTAATAAAGTTGGAAAAGATAAGTATTGGGTTTACATATTTAATATTTTTTGCAAATAAGTGGAAACATCAAAGAAATTAAAAAGAATATCAACAAAATTTGATTATCAAAGTTATCAACAAGAGGAGATATTTATAAATTTTGCTACTCCAATAAAAAATCAAGTACAAAGTTGTAAGTTCAGTCAAATTCGAAAAAATCTATAAATTAGGGGCTTGTAAAGGTCAAAATGAACAACCTTCTAGGAAATAATCACCCCTCTTAGGGTAGAGAGGGAAAAAAATCTTTTGGGAGAAGGACACTTAACCTAAAATGAGAGAAGGTAGAGACGTATTTTGAAGGTTGGGGCATTCATCTTTATTCTTATTCTAGTATTCAGAATGTTAGGAAGTAGTTAACTCCCTTATTCATGGGTTTGAGTGTAATGTATCCTTAAATCTTTGTGAATTCCACTATTTAATATAATTTTTTTCCATTAGTCTTGTTTTCTATTATTGTTTTAATTGCACATTCTAGATTGATTTCATATGTGGGAGTAGTTAGTGATTGAAAGATAGTTTGGAAAACCTAATTAGGATAGAACAACTAATAGATTTCAACTGCTACACATAGATGTGGAACATTTAGTCATTCATAACATGAAAATCTTGATAATTAATGCAAAATTATAATACAAATTTCTAGACATAGAGTTTTTATTATTCAAGTTTAGACTTGTCGATAAGATATTATAGCTTGTTACAAAATGTATGAATGTTAGAGAAGGAATTAGAAGTATATTGTCTGGTATTTTTTCTTTGAATTGAATCATGATACCCAATCCCAATGAAACCTTTATCATATATTGTTGCACACCACATGTTTGGTAAAAACACAAAACCAGTTTTATTTTTGTTTTTGTAAATTTATTGTCTAATTGAGTTATGAATTGCAAGAGTTGTCAAGTGTTGCACAAGTCTCTTGGGAAAAGATACTTGGACTTTCTACTTTATTACTTGTAGATCCGTTAAATAGAGAATTTCTAATAAATAAAACATCACATATTATAATATAATATAGAGGAAAAGGCAGAAAGTATATTAGAATCAACCCTTTACGGTTATCTAAATATACTGATTAAATAGAAAGATCATGGGTATAAAACAAATCAATAACAAAAACTAGAGACATAACATAGTTTCTTAAAAGATTGCTCAACAGAGCACAAAATATAAAGAAAAACAGTTCTTCAAAAGATGTTTAGTAAAGAGCAAGATCTAACATCTAATGTAGATAGCGGCATCACCTCCATCCCGATGATCAACAAGTGTCTCTACATCTGCTCACACCAACATTTTGTGATCATTCAAAAAGAAAAGCACAACAAGGAAACAAACACAAAAAGAAAGAATGGTAAGCTAGAGTATTTAAACATTCTTGCATAAATATAAACACATAGGTAGATCATCCAAGAAACTCATACATGGACACCTAACTGACTGTTGACTCGATATCCGAATTATGCGCTTGATATAAAATTCTAAGGAAGTATGCATCTACGTTGATTTCTAAACTCTATAGAGTCTAGCCGCAAGGAGTTACCACCAAATCAATCACAAGGTTAGCCACAATGCGTCTCAAGCTTAAACACCTTATGAGACTAGGACCTCTTTCCACTCTCACCACATAATCACTCTACTCTACGTGAGCGTGAGTGATTATTAGAGTTCATGATACCTTCCTTATCTAGACATCTCCTATATCAAGGCATTTACTAACCACCATCACCAAGAGTTTCCTTTGAAACTCTTTCATCAACCACATTTCGTATGTTATCTCAAAATGATCCTCATCACATACTAAACACACCAATTCAGTTTCAAAACACCACCTAATACATGCATAACTTCATACGTCATGCTTTCAAAGAGCATATCAATACAACATAGAATTCATTAAACAATTAAAGAAATTATGCACCAATCTCGCTCAGGCTGGAATTCCTCGCTTAGTTGACATGGGTTCTCTTGCTCAAGCGAAACATTCTCGCCTTGACGAGAACTCAAATAGAAGGTACAGTGCGCATCTGCGAGTTCTCACTTAAGCTAGACTTTCTCGCTTAGACGAGACTACTCTCGCTTAACTGATAACTCGCGCACCAGCAAATGGGATTTTTCTGCTATTCTCGCTTAGGCTAGAGGTTGCTCACCTAAGTGAGAACAACAAATTCTATCTTACTCGCGCATGCAACAAATTTTCAATCCTAACAAATTCACGCATGCAACAAATTCATTTCATACAGTATCACACATCAAACAACATTTTCAAACACAATTATGGACAAAAACAGGCAAACACTTCGAAGCTTTAAAAACCCTAACTTCCCTTACCTCAAAACTACTACTACTCTTGATGAGGAGAGAGCCCTAGGTGGAAAGGAACACCACAATCCCAAAACAGAGTAAGAAGATGGAGGAAGGAAAGATTTGGTTTAATTAGTGGACTACACCGTAGAGGTCCCAATTTCAGCCAAGATAGCAACTCATCACATGTTCCCAAAACCACAACATGCAATCATCAACATATTACCACCAGTAATATCAAATGGTATGAAATTCTCTCATAACTAACCATTTTACCTTTTTCGCGCAACAACACCTCTTGAAAATGGCATTTCCCTTGCTTTCCATAGACTTGAAAGTAACAAGCCGCAAAGGTCCTAATTTCAGCCAAGATAACAACTCATCACATGTTTCCAAAACCACAACATGCAATCATCAACATATTACCACTAGTAATATCAAATGGTATGACCTTCTCTCATAACCAACCAATTTACCTTTTCCGCGTAATAACACCTCTTGAAAATGGTCTTTCCTTTGCTTTCCATAGACTTGAAAGTAACAACTCTACGCGTTCGACAAAGCCTTAGGTAAGAGCACTCTTTCTAAGCTCATGCCAACGCCTTATGGTTGAAAGAAACCCTTTTACCCTAACTCAACAAAGCCTTGTAGGTAAAAGAACCATCCTGAATTTACGGTTATTAGAGAATTCATATTGTCTCATCACATATGTACACATATCATATCATATCATATCACATAATCAACCATACATCAACTCATCATGTCCAACCATCTAGTATACTACAAAAGGGGACCTATCACAATTTATCACAACAAAAGTATCAACCTAATACAACAAGAAAAATAGTAATAATGCATGGCATATATCTCCAATTACAGAACTTCAAATGAAGATTAAAATGAAAAAATTGAAGAACAATATGTTACCAATCAATTGTTAAAATTCTAGCTCAATCAAACGGTTAACGAATCGGAAAACTCAATTTTACCAAACCTGCGTAGACTAGAAAAATAAACACTTGCTAGAATACAAAAAGAAGTAGATGCAATAGTTTGTGACACATCTCTTAAACTACAGAGCTCCAAAAAAATATCAGTTCAGTCAAAATTAAGAACATGTTACCGATCAACTGTCAAATTTTCAGTTCAATCCAACGGTTAACAAACCGAGAAACTCAATTTTACCAAAATTGTGCAGACTAGAAAAATGCACACTCGCCAAAATATGAAAAACAACATGTAAAACATTATAATTTATGCACAAAGTACCTATTCAACATGCCAAGCATCCAAAACATGCAAAATAAAATGAATTACCAACCATCCATATCATTTCTATTAACCCTAAATCACATACACAACACGAAAACTCTTATACTAACATCCTCATGCTCAAACATACACATCTTGTATCAATTCTTAAAACCACATGAACAATATTACACATGCTTACTTCATGCCTAATAATAAAACTTACCAAGTTCTTTCACAACCTATACTCACATTGTACCATAGCATTATGCATTTACCATTTCATGATATACAATGAAACTTACTCAATTTCCTACTGTCCATACTCACAATGCACCAAACAAAACTGAACTTATAACTTGAACTCATTGTTTTATTACCAATAGTTCCATCATCATACTTACAAAATCAATTCAATCTTAAAAGACCAAACTATACTACTTCTATCACATACCAAGTTTGCACATGAACATGGACAAAAAAAAATTCAATTAACTTACTAGCCATAAGCAATTTTCGCCACCAATAATTTCTCAACACCATTCTCTATTGTCCAAATAAAATACTTTTCCAAAACCACAAAAAAATATTTCATAACAACAATTAAAATTATTCTTCATATCATTATTATATAAACATAAACTTATGCAATTGATGCTCAATCTCAAGATGATCATGAGAACAAAAATCACGTTCTTAATTTATCAAGAGACTGCATATATTTCTTGACACAATACCAAGAAACAATGAGAGCAAGGCTTAGCACCCTTTAACATCAATTTTTTTTCTTCTCTACTGAAAATTTCCGATACACCAATATTTAAAATATAAACACTCCAAATGCACAATCAAGAATAAAACCCACAACCACTAACCCATGACAAGGTTCTAACCAATTGTGATACTCTTCATCTTTGTAGAATGATTTACTTATTAATTTAATTAATATATCTCACATTAAAAGATTTACAAAATCCTTACAAGATTAGACTTTTGAAAAACAAAACAACACACCAAGACTTTTAAATCCAATTTGAACTAAAAATGTAATTATTTTTATTTTGTTAAATGTAACTTGCCGTCTTAGCTCAGTGGTAGAGCGCGTGGCTTTTAACCACGTGGTCGTGGGTTCAATCCCCACAGACGGCGTTAATCATATTCTCTTTTTCAAGTTTTAGCGGCTTTCTTAATTAAAGAAGAGGTCATCTCTCTCCAATTTCAAATTTTGACATGATGAATGAGTTTTATAGATGCTCGATTGACAATGTGTAGAAAATTATATTTTCAAAACAAATCTAAATCATGCTTCCAATCAAGCTATATTCATTCTAACGTCCTAAATAGTTTCAAACACCAAATTACATTACAAAATATCCACCAAACTTAATTTTACATGTTGATCTATAATATGTCCCTACATCACTCAATAACAACATCCAATGTACCAATTTTATACCAACTTCAATACACAACCAAAGATTTCAACTTTCCTCAATATTTCAACCATCCACAACCAATTATGTTATTGTCTAGTTGGTTTCCCTTGTTTGAAAATAACTTGTTTCGCAAAAAAAAAAAAAAACTCTAACTCTTAAAATGTTCCCAACTCAATAAATGAAATCTTTAAAATTTTAACCTATAAAATCAATTATTTGTTCATATCACTAGAAAAGTCTCATTACTTAGCTGATTCAAATAAATGAAGTTAAAAAACCCTAACATCAAAATAAAAGAGAAAAGAAATTTAATCTACAATAGAAAAATACCACAACTTACCTAAATCAACATTTTGGTGAGTGGTTTATTCAATGCCATCTACTTAGAAGAGGAATCTAAGTGTAAAAGGGATGAACTCTCAATATTCAATTTTTGAAAAAATGCAGATGATATATCAATTTAGCTTGTGTTTGGATCAAGGGATGATTTGCATGCACAAATGATGTGGGAGGATGAAAGGTGTTTGTTTATGGGCATTTGAAGGTGTTTATGTAGACAAATTGGAAGGGATATAATATATTATCGCAATCGTAATCACGACGGGATAACAAACTGATAAAATAAATATTCTAAAAACAGAGGTTTCAGAGTCGTCTCAATAGTTTATTATGAAAAAAATATGGAAAACCATAAAGAAAAAAAAAAGTTTACGAAAACTAGATTTTAGGTCTAGGGATCAGTTATGCGTAGGGAAGGTGTTAACACCCTATAGTCCCTGTCATAAGGTGATACCCTTAATTAAATTTGTAAAAATATACGTGGTTTTCAAAATATTTAATTTCTCCCACAAAAATAATAAAACATTGTTCAAAAAGAAACAATTTTTTGTAGGCTCGGAAAGGATGTATCTTGCTCATACGTGTCTATATTCAGATTGGAGAAATGGTTACGTAGTTCTTTGTGAACGATTTGTTTGAAAATGTTAATATTTTTAATTTTTTTAAAATTTTGTTATATATTTTTATATTATATGTTTGAATTATTTAAAAATTATATATTTTACATTTTTTTGTATTTTTTAAACTATTTAAGAAATAAGTCTCACACAATGCGAGCGGTCAGACAAACACCAAAAAGTAAACAAAAAAGAAAAAAAAACCTTTTTCATTCTTAAGTTTTATATATTTTAAAATTATTGTTAGTTTTCAAATGAACATGTGTGAAAAAGATTAGTAACACACATGGTGTAGTAAGTAATTGACATTATGTGTGTGTAGGGAAGATGATAGTGCAACTAGTACAAAATAAAAACAAGCCCAAAACAACGTAAATCACATTGGGGTGTCAGTTAGTAAAAGATGGGCTACAACGAGTAAGGTAAATAGAGTCCACTACAAACATAGGGTGTTGAATGCCCTAGGACAACTTCTTCTTCCCCAACTTCAAATGAGACCACAATCGAGATGGAAAAAATACCCATGTATGCGGATATCCACAGATAAGATTCGCGACCGATAGTTAGTACCTACGGGTATTTATTATCTGTAGATAACGGGTAGTTTAATATTTCTTTATAAATAGGTCGGGTGCGAGTATCATACTACCGTACCCGCAAATATCCATTACTTGCAAAAATTAAATTTTAATTTATATTTTATTAGGTTAAATTTATATTTTATATATTTTATATTGTTATAATTTTATTTAAAAAATTATAATATATATATATATATATATATATATATACTAGAAACGACATAAATTTCAAAATAATGAAATAAGCTAACCTAAAATCATGCATATGAAAAACAAAATTTTCGGAATGAGGTTTCGTCTTGACATTGTCCACAACACCAATGACATCTAATACAAAACAAATATTTGAAAACTAAGAACATGTAATGACTGATATAGAAAGTCAAATGAAAAACTAAATAAATTAAAATCTGATTTTCCATTCTTCAAACTTACGAACCAACAAATCAGGAAGGAAATTGGAATTAATTACACCTTTAATAAACTTAAACTTGAAAACCTTCATCGATGGTAGGAAGTAATTGCTCTTTAACAGATGTTGCTCTTATAAACAACAACTTAAAAGGGTGATCATATACATAATATTGACCTTGATTTGTTACGAATTTGAAATTATTCATAATGTAAGTCTTTCCCTTGACCAACTTATCTTCCCACAAACCCAAGTCTTCTTTCTTAACCAAGTTAGGAATTATATCTCCCTAAAAACAGAAAGAAATACAATTCAACATTGTCATAAATCAAGTAAACAAAAGAAAACACCTATATTACCTTTTCATCCATTAGAATCATTTCCAAATGGGTATTAGAATAACGATTTTGAATAGACCAAAGATCAGTTGTCCTAACACAAAGCTTAAGAGTCTTTTTCTATTCATCAATCCCACCAATAACATCAACTTTTCGGGCCATCTATAACCAATGTCGTAAAAACAATGTACAAAGTTACATAAATAACAAATATATATTAATATAAATCTACACAAAACAAACTAAGATCAAAATTAACAGTCATATGAATAAACATGCATTATTTTACATTCACAGAGTACCGATTCATCTTCAAAGTTGAACAAATAAGGGAAAATGTCATACAGAGCTAAAACAAAACACAATACAAACCAAAAAAATGGATACAAAACTAAAAATACAAAAAGTAACAACTAAATAAACCAAGAAAAAATATGTTCTTTCATTCAACAAAGAAAAAAAAACAAAAAATTTAACTTCAAATAAACCTAACATAAAATATAACAAAATAAATTGACAAAAGAACAACAAACTTTATAAAGAATATAAAAAAGGAAACTCAAACAAAGAAAAATTACGTAAACAAAAACAATTACGGGAAACAATAACACAAAACCAAAAGAATGAACAATACAAACAAACTGATTAAAAACAACAATGAAATAAAGTAAGAAGAATACAATCAGATTTCAAGTTTGGAAAGATACTCAAAAATATAACAACAAAATGAAAAAAAAAATTACCTAAAACAAAGCAAAACAATCTCAACACATGGAAAGCACCAAAAATGAAAACCACAATGAAAATTTGATTTGGAGAAACACACCAGATGAATCTATAATCTTCCAAGCTTCCAATAGCAAAGATACGTTAATCAATCAATCACAAGATCAATGAACAACATAGATGAGCAGGAAACGTAATTTTAGAGTATAACCCATCAATTAGAATGATGAGCTTCAAGAGTTTAGGGGTAAAACGGGAACTACGTTCATGGGCTGGAAAAAGATAGCAAAACCATTAAATGGGACATATGTAAAATTGTCAATAAGGGGTGTTTATGTAAAATCGATGGATGTGAATTTGTATAGATTGTTATAGATATAATCAAACTGCTTTAATAATATATATTAATACGATGATAATAATAATGCTAATTAAATAGTTATCCTTAATAGTTATCACTTACCAAAGTGTCGATATGTCCGAGTGGTTAAGGAGACAGACTTGAAATCTGTTGGGCTATGCTCGCGTAGGTTTGAACCCTGCTGTCGACGATATTTTATCTATGCTCATGTTCATAGAGACTAGCGAACACAAATATATGTGCGGGTATCCACGGGTACCTGTGGGTTTTAAAAAATTCTGCGAATATGGCCCCCTAAATTTTTTTTATATTTATATTCATAGATGAGGAAAAGATTTTTTTTTTCAAATTTATTTTTAAATTTTACCTTTTAAATATTTTTTAAATAAAAGTAATTATTTTATTTATATTATTTTTTAATCAATTATTTGTTTAATTTAACTATTTTTTTATTTGATTATTTTTTAAATTTAAACATTATAAATGAAAATTAATTATAAGAAAATAAAAATAATTTTATATTTAATTTATAATTATAATAATAATTATTATTATAATTTTATTACTTTTTATTATCATAAAAAAATTAAATACAATGTTTTAGTAGTTTATATAAAAATTTTGGAATTACTCTTTTGGTTCTTATTTTCGTTCAAAAATAACAAGTTAATCCTCTTGTTTTTTTAAGTCTTAATTTTGTCCTGATTTTCACAAATGATATAATTTTGTCATTTTTTTTTCATTAAATTTCTTGAATCGGACCAAGGTTTTTTCATCAAAATTGAAGTTGTCAATAAGAATGGTTTGCTTTGTTGGTGTAATAGACATAATCCTAGTGTCAATTTTGATGAAAATTTCTTGCTCCGCTGAAGAAATTTAACGAAAAAGATCAAATTGCATCAATTTTTAAAAAATCAAAACCAATTGAGATTAAAAAGCACAAGAGGATTAACTTCACATTTTTGAACTAAAAAATGTACCAGTAGAGTAATTCAACCAAAATTTGGGCACCCCCAAAATATTGGTTTAAGATCCGTGACTGCACCGATGCCACCCTTTTTGCTTTCTCCTTCCCATAATATTTCATGATAGGAACCATTGTCGTGCATTGTCAATGGTTTCCCTTTCGGTAGGTTGCACAAATGCCCTTGCAGCCAACCCTTGGCCATTGCCCACTACTACTGGTGCATTGTGTGACGTGTCTACCAGCACCACCAAAGCCACCTACACCACCGCGTCCTTTGTTCGAGCCTCTAACTCACCAGTGACAATGGTTTCTCCTCTTTCCTATCTCCCTGTTCCGATTTGGTATTGGTTGGTGACCATGGGTGTTGATGTGTTTGGTGTTTTTTGGGTGCAGGTTGAAGAAACATCGGTGTCGTGACGTTGAGGGTGTAAGACCCAGGAAATTTAAATAATTAAATTAATAATTATTTAATAAATGCGGTAGGGGAAGCCTTTATGGCACTTAGTGTTAATTGTTGTGACGTGGAAAAGTACCAGCTTAAGTGGTTGAGAGTACTTTGGTTGTGGTGAGAGGACTTGGGTTTGAGTCCTATGTATGCCTTTGTGTGTTATTTTAATTTATACATTATTTTGTTAGTATACTTGAATGCTAGACGTGATAGTATAATCCTAAAATTTTAGGAATTATCACCAATATGAATTGGTTGTGCAATTGACTTGGTAATTGATGGGTTGTGGGAGCTCTAGAGGTAATGGGCAGCCAAGGGATTTGGAAAAACAGTCCATAATGGCTTATGAAAGGTAATAATAGACATTAAAAAGCCAATTTTCGTTTTATTTCTTTTTACCACAATTAGGAGCCATATAAAAAGGGAGAGTTAGGATATTAGAAGGGTTTAGGAAGTCTGAAAAATTAGAGTGAGAAAGGAGCACGAATTTGAGTAGAAAAGTGAATTTGGGGTTTGAGAGCAAAGTTGTACTTGATTAGGAGGGCAACAGGTATCACAAAGCCAAGGTTAAACAACTAATTAAAGCAAGAATTCACAGGTTAGGGGAGCTCCTTTCCATGCATTTATACGTTTGTTGAGAAACTTGGTGTATTCTGTAATGTGCACTGATTTGTGTAACTCTGCCATGTGAATTTGTTGATGATTATGCTGTGAATTGGGGTATTGGATTGTCTTGCTGTAATGTGATTAAACTCTTATGAGATTGTATGGAAATTATGGGGTTTTGTGGTACTATTCATGGATTGTGGTTCAATTTCGCTTGATTGGGGATCAATTTGGTGTGTATAATTTGTGCTCTTGATGTTTGCATTCAGTGATGAATTACTTAGCATAATGGAGTGCGGGTTTTGGCAATTGGTTTGGTTTCTTTGTGTGTGTGACAGAGAATAGGTCCTCTATTCTCGCTCGAGCTAACTGGGCTCGCCTAGGCGAGAATAGCAGAAAAGAGATTTTGGGTTATGTCTGCACATCTCGCCCAGGTGAGAGCAGCTCGCCTATGCGAGGATTCGTGAAAACATGAGGTTGTGCTCGAGGGACTCGCTCAGGCGAGGAGCCCATGTTTTGAGCGACAGAGTACCTCGCTCAGGCGAGAGGTACTCGCCTAAGCGAGAAGTCGGGGTTGATGCATGTGTGTTCTGATGTCTCGCCGCCTAGGTGAGTGATGTTGTGTTGAGTGAAGGGGGATCTCGTCTAGGCGAGATGAGCTCGCCTAAGCTCGCCTTCGCACGTGAACCCTGTTTGCACGCTAGCTCAGGTGAGGAATCTTGGCTTGAGCAAGACAGGCCAGGTTACTTAAGCTAAGGCTTCTAGCCCAAGCGAGTTTAGTGCAGTTTATGTGTATTGTTTGTACACTTTGATGAAACATGGATCAGGAGATGTTGTGCCATGAGCGGGTAGGTTCATGGATGGTATTTGTACTTATGTTGCAATTAATATAATTAATTAATTTATTAATGTTATCCAAGTGGGAGAATGTTATATTTTATATAATTTTATTATATAAAATTATTATTCTCTATTTTGTTATTATTATGGACTAACATTAATCAATAAATTAAATTATTTGTCAATATTAATTATATTGCACATAATTTATTATTGTATGGGTAATATATAATTTTGGGTTTCTGATGAACGATCCGTGATGGGTTGGATTGTTTAGTAAACGGTCTATGATGGGCTTGAATAATCATATACTTATTTGAGAGGTCCCTGGTCTATACTGATAGGATATAAAACTGATACCCCATTAGTTTTAAGTGTAACAACGTAAAACACTCTTACGTTTAAGAATACCTATCAGATACTACATGCTTCTATGGATCCTTCATTAATTTCGGATACACAATCCTCTTTAAACTTTTACATGAATATATTATATTATTGTGTCTTATGTTATTTTATTTCTATCAATTGGTATCAAAGCCAATAAGATACAAAATATAATTGTTCTATTTTTTTGAAGTGTATCTTAATTTCCATATTTGTTCACTGAGGCACGAAATATTATATGGAGATATTAAATTTCTCATTTTAATTAGAAAATTGATGCAGGGGTTTAGTTGATTATTTATGTTTACATTTTGTTCTCGATTGTCATGAACATTAACTGCTATTTGTCTCATTTAATGGAAAAAAAAAACATTATGTATCTCGTTTTCATTTTTATGGTGTTGCTACAAGGTGAAATTATTGCAAATTAATGAATTTCGGAGGGGATTAAAATTATTGAAACCCCAAATTAAAGAAACCCTAACCCTAATTAAAATCCATTTTGAATCTTTCTTCATCCTGCTTAGAAATCGAATGGCCTATTACCAGCGGGGAGCTACAACACATTTGGTTTGTTCAGTATCTGTCACTGGTGTGGAGGAGTGCAATGCTGATATCGGGGAGGTTCCCTGTCATGGTGGTTTCATAAGGTTTCGTCACCCCTTTCACGAGTGGTTCGCAGCGGTTGTAGAGATGGTTTTGTCGTGGAGGCTCGCGGCAGTGAGAACGATGGTTGTTTAGTCACGCTAGTGGTCTTGTTCACTTCATGGTGGCTTGCAGTTTTGTTCTCTTGTGATAGGACGCGATCCCGCTGACAGTTAGGAGTCGTAGTTGTTGCCAGTGACATCGATCAGTTAATGGTCACGCGACGTAGTGATGGGTTTTTCACGGTGCTAGATCTGCGTGGTGGGGGCATGCGTTATGCTATTTTTTGTTGCTCGTTAAACACTTCTGGTTCTATTGCTCCGATCTGATTGGTTTCCGGCGGCTTACGCGGTGCGTCTGCGTTCTGTTAGTCGAGAAGACAAGCGACGATGACGGGTTAAGCAGGCTCCACATGTGTCTCAACCTATTGAGCCAAAGGACACAAAAAGTCTAAGCGGAAAACATGAGCCCATTCACATCATTTTTTTTTTGTTTTCTTAAATCAATTTTTTTTATATATAATATCTTTAAAAAATGATGAAGTGTGGTGAAGTAGGAAACCAGATGATAATGGTGATCCAATTTATAATAATGGTGAAACCATCCCAGATGCTGTCAACACTCTAGTGTTTACAATAGCCCAACACTTCATAGGAGATCCATCTTTATGGAAAGATAGGTCTGCTGAATTATTATCAAATCTCAGGTGTAAAACCTTAGGAGATTTCAAATGGTACAAAGGCACTTTCCTTATAAGAATTTACACTAGGGAAGATAGTCAACAACCTTTCTGGAAAGAAAAATTCTTAGCAGGACTTCCTAGATCATTAGGAGATAAGGTCAGGGAAAAAATCAGAAGTTTAACCCCTGATAATATCATTCCTTACGACCATTTGACTTATGGTCAACTTATCTCTTATGTGCAAAAAACAGCCTTAGAAATTTGTCAAAACGATAAACTCCAAAGACAACTTGCTAAGGAAAAATCTCAAAGCAGAAAAGAACTCGGAACGTTTTGTGAGCAATTTGGTATACTAGGATGCTCTACAAAGAAAACTAGGAAAGTTGTCAAACAAGAACAATTTCCAAGTTCCAGACCTAGGAATAATAGACCAAAATTTCGTAAGTCTAGAAAACCATTTCAATCTAAAGAAAGCAAGACACAAACTAAACCACCAACAACAAAAAACATTATTTGCTACAATTGTAGGAAACCAGGTCATACCAGTAAGTACTGCAGACTCAAAAGAAAATTAAGTAACCTCAATCTAGAACCAGAATTGGAAGAAAAGATCAACAATCTTCTAGTTGAAACTTCGGAAGAAGAATCTGATCCAGAACTCTCTGAAGAAAATCTCAATGAAATTCAAGAGGATGAACAAGAATCATCCTCTGACAATGAAAACATTCCAACTGTGAATGTTTTAACAAAAGAGCAAGATCTTTTATTTGAAGTAATTAATTCTATTTCGGATCCCAATGAAAAAAGCACTTATTTGAATAAGCTCAAACAAACCCTAGAACAGACTTCTAGGAAGAACTTACTAGTCACGAATAGATATGATCTTAAACCTATTTTCAAAAAATTAGAAAAATCTGCCTCTAAACTAGTAACCATTCAGGATCTCCAGACGGAAATCCACAATATCAAAAAGGAGATCAAAGAAATCAAAGAACAACAAACAATTTACAATGCAATATTATCCAATTTAGAGGAAAATTCTGATCAAGAAGAAATTCGTGAAACAGAATTAGAAAACAAAAAAGAATTTGGAGACTTTCTGGGTCTTATTAGTCGTTTAACGATACAAAAATTCTTCATCAATATTAAGATAATAGTTGAAGACTTTGTCTTAGAAACTATTGCCCTATTTGACACAGGTGCAGATTCAAATTGTATCCTAGAAGGATTAATCCCCACTAGGTACTTTGAAAAAACATCTGAAAGACTTAGCACAGCTAATAGTTCTAAATTACAAATCAAATACAAACTATCTAGTGCAATTATAGAAAACCAAGATTATCGGATAGAAACCCCATTTTTGTTAGTCAAAGACCTAAAAAATGAAGTTATTTTAGGGACACCCTTTATTAAATTATTGTTCCCTTTAGAGATATCTGAAGAAGGAATCTCGACCAAGCATAATGGTAAATCTATAATATTTAGATTTATTAGAAAACCTATCACCAAACAAATCAATCTTATTCAACAAAAATCAAATCAAATCAATTTTTTAAAAGAAGAA
>Ga0214545_1007705_pt1 | contig 17773 bp, 12 predicted proteins | sample CNSS4metaG_FD_160064 | JGI IMG/M metagenome (GOLD analysis project Ga0214545, IMG submission 160064) | Root nodule microbial communities from cowpea collected in UCLA plant growth center, Los Angeles, California, USA - CNSS4 | ecosystem: Host-associated > Plants > Roots > Nodule | place: USA...
TATATATATATATTCGTTTAAGAAAATCCGATAGTTTTATTCTACATAAATTAAATATAACCCCATTTGGTATGAGTAATAGAAAATAGTAATAATGTGGCTTTTCTTATCCAGCATAGTTAAATCTTGTGCCCATCATGTTCAATTTGTTTATTTAGTTTTATTCTTATGACTAACAAAGATCAAGAATAGTTATGAGTATTATAAAAACTACAATTATTAAATAAATGATGGATATAGATTAAGATAAGGTTTAGAAAGAAAAAAAAAACAAAAACAAAAACAAAGACATTACACAGAATGATTATGTTTGGTATATTCAATATAGACATAAGATGTGGAAGGGTGGGCAAGTGAGGTATTCATACCCTCTTACTTACCTATCTTTGATGGTTTCTTTTCTCAAATTATACCAATAACTTGTCAATTCCATAATTTTCTGCTTTTCATTGATTTTGTCGGCTAATCATTCCAACTTATACCCAATATATCTCTTCCCACCTAAATTCAAAACCCCACCACACCCCATTTTATTACAAATTTCATCAATTTTAATAAAAAAAATTGAACCCAATAACTTATTAAACCCGTTTTCATCTTAAATTTATTTGTTACACATGGTGAATGTATATAAATAGATTGGTTTTTTGTTAGGAATATGAATTAAGTGTTGTTTGTTTGTTTGTTGATGATTAGAATTAGAAAGTGGACAGAAAGAAAGGTATTTTGTGATGTTCTCTTTCCTTCTCATAATTGCATGCTACGTAAAGCTCCATTCTTCACCTTTCTGCATGTGTACATGTATGTATATGCATACTTCTTTCTCTTTCTTTCATGGTGTTGTTCAGTGTCCTTGTTGTCCCCATGCTCTTCTTCCTCAAACTATCATCTGTCATCATGAAGATCTTTGATGCACTGTACCACAAAAGTACCTTTCGTTTTCTTCATTTTCTTTTACTCTTTGTCAACAACTACACGACACACACACCACACAAATAATTATTTCCTTTAATTTTCACATTTTTTTAACACACCAAATACACAAAAAATCAAATTCATTCTATAATATTAGTTAGGTATCGTATTAGTTACGTTACGTCGAGTACTTTTTTCTAATTGAATCTCCAGGAAACAGGAAACTTTGTCTTTTGTTGCCTTCCAAAATGTATCCACAACTTGCCTCCAACACCTCAGAAAAAAAAAAGGAAACGAGACAACTGTATTTATAACCACACTTACAAGTACGTACATACATATATTATATATAATTATAAAAAGTTCACAACTCTATTATACATGAAAATCTATTTTTTATACTATTTACATTGCCAACTCACTTTTAGAAATATTTTGGTCATTAAAAATAAGTTAAATTATGATTTTGGTTTTCATTTTTACCGGAAAATCTCAATTAAGTCTCTTTTATTTTACGTGTTTTAATTTAGTTCCAATTTTGAAAAATTTCATGCAATCAGGTTCTTTTCGTGTTATTATTCTAACAACATTAAAGAGGTATCACGTGTTAATTCGTGATTTTTTTTTCTTTTAAATTAAAAAATTATAAAATTTGTCAAGTTGACGTCACGCCACATGACAATGGTAATGTGATGTGGTAGTGACAATGCTACATGTCATTGTCACACCAGGTGTCCTTGTTTTAGTATCAATTTAATCTCTATATTTATTTTATTTTTTTAAAAAAAGTGTGCAATTTCAACACTCACTAAGTTGAAACAATTTAATTTTTATATAAATACTATGCAAATATTTTATTAAAAAAATGTTTTAATTAGGGCTAAGAAAAAAACTCAACCTGTCCAAAACCGCAACATCCAAACTAAAAAATAGTTATGCAGGTCAGTTTACACAGATTCAAGTGATTTGGATAAAAATATTCAGGTTAAGATGGGTTCAAACAGTCGGGTACAAAGCATAGATTACTCTTAACCCTAATTTTGTCGTTGTAGACCTCTTCCTTCCTCTGCAACTCTACTTTTCTATGTGCCCATCATCACTGCGTCTTTGTTTCTTCTTTCACAACTCTATTTTTCTCCATGCCCACCATCATTATGGCTTTGTTTTTGTTTTCTGCCCACATCAAGATGGGAGTCAAGATGTTGAAAGTGATGGAGGTGGCAAATATGGCGCCACAGAAGGCACAACCCAACGCGTGGGTTTGTCGTTGAAGGTGCATGGACGAAGCTTCCAAATCCCACTCTCCAAAACCCTAGAAAATTAAACTTTCCTCCTTTTCTTTCTCTCACGATTCCTATAAAAGATTTTTCATTTCCACTCTTGTTCGACGATTGGATTTCTGGAATTCTTCGTTTTCGTGATTGTAACCGAAGAAAAAAAAGGACAAGATACAAGTGTCAAGAAACTAGAAAAAGTATGCAACAGATAAGCTAGAAGAAGTATTCTGGAAGAATTGTGAAACAAAGAAACCAAAGATACTTTTATTACCCAACAACTAAATGTTGTTACAATCCAATTAGAAAAGAACAAAAATAGAAGGAACAGTGGAATAGAGAAAGAGGCACCGATTGCACAGAGATTGAGAGAAGAAGAAGCCTTCGTAAGAGACTGTAGCAATTTTTTCCTATCTCTTTTTTTGCCACTCAAAGTCTTTAAATAAGACATTTTCTTTCTTTTGCCTAATGCTTTTACGATTATCCCTTTTAGAGGGGTAGTTTATTTTTTCCTTATCCTGGTTGCACGTTACACTTCCATCCCCATGAGAAACAACCTTGTCCTCAAGGTTGAAAGTTGGATAAGACTTTCTGATATCTTGTTCTAATTCCTAAGTAGCTTTTGTTGCTTCAGTATGCTACCATTGAATCAAAAGTTGTTGAACTGTTGTTGAACCTTGAATGACTACTCGTGTTGCAAGAACTTTCTCAGGTTGTAAGTGTGGTCCAAACTCAGAAGTAGTAAGCGGCAGCAGCAAATAATGCTGATTGTAGTGGCCATGAAACTTTTTCAAGAGCGATATGTGGAATATCGGATGTAATCTCACCGCATCAGGTAGTTTTAACTTGTAAGCAACATCTCCAATTTTCTCTAACACTTTTCAAACGGACCAAAGTAACGTAATCCTAGCTTATAGTTTTTCCTTAGAGCTAGCGACTGTTGACGATAAGGCTGTAACTTTACTAAAACCATATCACATATAGCTAGTTGTATGTCTCTACTTTTCTTATCTGCTTGAGTTTTCATATAATTTTGGGCTCTTGACAAGTTAGTTTTTAACTGCCGTAGTAAAGCATCTCGTGTCTGCAACATTTCTTGTAAAGTTGGAGGATTATTAACTTGATGGACGTATAGAACCATCAAAGGGGGATCTCTGCCAAACAAAGCTTTATAAGGAGACATATGTATACTATGATGAAAAGAAGTATTATACCAGTATTAGACCCATGGTAACATATGAGGTCATTTACTTAGGTGATCAAACACATAACATCTTAAATACATCTCTAAGGTTTTATTTAGATTTTCTGTTTGGCCATCTGTTTAGGGATGGTATGAAGAGCTCATTTTTAATATAGTTCCTTGGGATTTAAAATTTTGCTGCAAAAAAGAACTTATAAACACACGGTCCCTATCAGAAACTATAGATTTTGGAAAACCATGAATTTTAGCTACAATATTAGTGAAAGCATCAGCTACTATTTTACTTGTAAAACTATTTTTCAAAGAGATCAAATGTGCAAATTTAGAAAGCCCATCTACAACAACCATAATGCTAGTATAGCCACGTGATAAAGGTAAATGAGTAATGAAGTCCAAAGCAATATCATCCCATACCTGATTAGGAATAGGTAAAGGATTCAACAAACCAGCTGGAAGAACATGATCAGATTTAGCTTGTTGTCATATGGAGCAGTCACTAACAAACCTGCAGATATCAGTGTGCATATGTGGCCAATAAAATTGAGAAGCTATCTTAGCAACAGTTTTAGCAATTCTCGCATGACCCCCAATTTTATTAACACGAAGTTCATAAAAAATTTTGTGTTTTAGTTGGTCATTGGAAGGAATTACCAATCTATCTTTCCAAAACAGCAAGCCATTTTTTGCAGAATAATTGGAAACATGAAGATAACCATTAACACACTTATCATACAAGTCATGCAAGGTAGTATCCTGTTGAAGGAATTCTTTAACCTTTTGAAGCCATAAACCTGTAGGAGTAGACCAAGCCATAGCAAAAAGTCTAGATAAAGAATCAGCAACAATATTTTCTTTCCCAGGTTTATATTGAATTGTAAAATCATATCCTAAAAATTTTGGTAACCATTGTTGTTGTTCAGGAGTTTGTAATTTTTGTTCCAACAACTCTTTTAGACTCTTTTGATCAGTTTTAATCACAAATTTATGACCTAGCAAGTAATGTCTAAACTTAGCTAGAGCTTCCGTAATAGCGTAAAACTCAAGTATATAAGCTCATTGATGTTGCATTCTAGAGGATAATTTCTTTGAAAAATAAGCTATAGGATGGTTATTTTGACTAAGGACAGCCCCAACCCTAGTACTTGATGCGTCAGTCTCCAAAATGAAGGGTTCAGAGAAATTGGGAATAACAAAAATAGGTGCAGAAACCATAACTTGCTTCAAAGCAACAAAAGATTCATTAGCAACAGAAGACCATTTAAAGGAGTCTTTCTTAAGCAAATCAGTTAAAGGGGCAGCTATTTGTGCATAACTTTTAATGAACCGTCTATAGTAACATGTTAACCCCAAAAAGCCCCGCAGTTGTTTAATGGAAACTAGCTGAGGCCAATTTTTGACACCTTCTATTTTAGACATTTCCATAGCAACTCTGGTTCCAGAAATAGTATGTCCCAAATAATCTATTTCTTTAACTCCAAAAGAAAATTTGGATAGGTTAGCATATAAGTGTTGTTGTTTTAAAATGTTCAGAACTATATCCAAATGATAAAGATGATCATGCCAATGTGAGCTATAAACAAGTATATCATAAAAAAAAACAAGCACAAATTTTTTTAATATCCCTTTTAAAATATCATTCATGAGACATTGAAAGGTGGTTGGAGCGTTGGAGAGACCAAATGGCATCACCAACCATTCATAATGTCCATGATGCGTTCAAAATGTCATTTTATGCCTATCTTCTGACTTTACCATTATTTGATGATAATCGGACCTTAAATCAAGCTTAGAAAAATAAGTAGCCCCAAACAATTCATCAATTAATTCATCTATTGTTGGTATGGGAAAAGTATCCTTAATAGTGATAGCATTTAAAGCCCTACAATCAGTACAAACCCTCCAAGACCCATTTTTTTTCTTAACTAACAGGATTGGAGATGAGAAAGGACTTTTACTAGGTTGGATAATTCCTTCACTTAACATATTATCAACTAGTTTTTCTATCTTAGCTTTTTGGATATGGGGATACCTATAAGGTTTTACTTTAACCCATCTATTAAAGGAATAGCATGATCATGTGATCTTGTGGGAGGTAAACTCGTGGGAATGGAAAAAATAGAAACATACTTACGTAATAATTCTGCTAATGCAGGTTGCATATCCAAAATACCTCTTGTAAGGGTGAGGAATCCTCATTAAGCAAATGCATAGAATAAACATCTAAAATAGAATCAGTGTGAATCATTCTTTGAATATTATGGAGATTAGCATATGTTGGTTTATGGTCAAGTTCGGCCTACAAAACTGTAAATTTGTCGTTATATAGAAACTGTAAACGAAGTTCTCCATAATCAGCAATATGAGGTCCTATAGTTTTTAACCAAGATGCTTCAAAAATTAAATCAGCCCCAGATATGGGTAATAAAAAGACTGGAAAAGTAAAACTATTTCCTTGAGTCTTGATGATTAATTCTTTAATCCGACCTTCAGCAGACATATAATTACCATTATCTACCATCACTTTAAAAGCAGGAACCGGTTCAATTGGGTATTTTAAAGATCTTGCAATTCTAGGTTGGATGAAATTATCAGAACTACCACAATCAATCAAAACAGAAATGGGTAATTGGTTTATATAGGCTTGAAATCATATTGTTCCAACCCCTAACCCTCCTTGTAGTGCATTAAGAGATAAGTGGTGATCTTCCCTATGAGAATTCATACATTGCAGTTCAGATTATAATTCTTGGTGATCCTCGTTAGTTTCTTCTAGTTGTAACATTATAACACGTCTATTAGGGCATTTGTGATTAAAGGTGAATTTATCATCACAAAAATAACATAACCTTTTTTTCACGTCTTAATTGCATTTCAGCAGGAGAAATCTTTTTTCATATTGTTAGGTCTTGTTGATGGCAAGGATGGAGTAGGTAGAAGAGCAGGTAAAGATGGTTTAGTGTTTGAGTTAACACTAGGAGAAGAGTTGTGAATAGTGTGTCAAACATGGGAATATTTGGGAATCGAATTTTGCAAAGAAGATTTTTGTAAGGTAGTAGAAGGCATATACTTCTCTTCATATAACTTTGCTAAAGAAACAACACAGATCAAAGAAAACGGTGTCATAGTTATAACATCTCTATAGATATCTTTATTTAATCCCCCCACAAAACAATTTATCAAAGCTTCATCCGACAATCCCTGAGATCTATTAGCAAGATGCATAAATTGTAAGTAATAACAGATTTGAATAGTGAAGCCATAGGGCATTCAAATGGAGATGGTCTAAATTGTGCCTCTAAAGCTAAAGTAAGGTCGGTCCAAGATTTGATAGTATGCATCCGATGTAGCATTTGGAACCAAGGAACAACATCTTTTTCGAAATACATTGTCGCAATGTCGACGCAATCGAAGTCTGGGGTATGATGATATTGAAAAAACTTATCTGCTTTGAAGATCCATTCAAGAACAGGAGTCAGACCATCAAAATGAGGAAATCCGAGAGAAATTTCACGTACCTGGAATAAAGACGTTGTGCTGGTGTGGTCATGCTATAACGGGTTCATCTACCCAATGTGCAGATTTGACTAAAGAATTAGGGTTTCCAAGGAGCGTTGTAATTGTTCGAAACGATTCTTATTGAGGGAATTAGCTTGATTAAACAAGTCGCACAAAGAATCATCTCGTTCTTGGGAATTTGCCTCATTGTTCTCGAGCAAGGTCGTGATTCGACGAATTTCCTCGTCATGACGTGTTAGTTGGGCTTGCATATCCTTCATGCGTGTATTTTCCGCCATTGAGTCAATGAAAGCACCAATTTGTAACCGGAAAAAAAAAATGGACAAGATACAAGTGTCAAGAAACTAGAAACTAGAAAAAGTATGCAACAGATAAGCTAGAAGAAGTATTTTGGAAGAATTGTGAAACAGTAAAGAAACCAAAGATACTTTTATTACCCAACAACTAAATGTTGTTACAATCCAATCAAAAAAGAACAAAAATAGAAGGAACGGAGGAACAGAGAAAGAGGCACTGACTGCACAGAGATTAAGAGAAGAAGAAGCCTTCGTAAGAGATTGTACCAATTTTTTCCTATCCCCTCTTTTGCCACTCAAAGTCTTTAAATAAGAAATTTTCTTTCTTTTGCCTAATGCTTTTACGGTTATCCCTTTTAGATGGGTAGTTTATTTTTTCCTTTTCCTGGTTGCACGTTACAGTGATTCAGGTCAATAAGAAAATTTTTGGTTATGTGGTGTCCAGATCTACTCACAGTGGTTGTAGCCATTGGAGGCAACAAAGGCGACACATAGGGGAAGTCGGTAGAGTTTCTTTCTCTTACGATTCTTATCAAAGATTCTTCCTTTTCGCTCTTACTCGACGATTTATTTTTGGGGTTCTTCCTTCCATGATTCTATTGGTCAATGATTCTTTGTTTTTATTGTTTCTTTGGGTAATCCATTATCCATTTGTAGTTAATGGTATTTGGATTTACTCAAATTTGACTAACCTGAACTATTAAACGGTGGGATTCGAATTTGAATGTGTTAAATTCATATTGTTCTGCTCTGGCTTGTTTGGGTTGGAATCGAACCCAACCCGACCATTGCTTAGACCTAATTTTTATTAAATAGTTTTAACATGATTAAGTTTATTTAAATATATATTTTATATTGAATTTTAATTAAAATTGTTTTTAAAATTTATATTTATTTATTTTAAATTGTTATAAAAATATTTAAAATTATTTAAAAAATTTATATTTGAATTTATATAATTGTTAGTTTTAAACCTACTCAAATATTTATGTAGAAATTATTGAATTTTACATATTTTAAAAATATACAATTATTTTGAAATATAAATTCAGATAAAAAAATAATATTAAAGTATGATTACTAAACTATCAATACAAATAAAGTTTAGCATTGTAAAATAAATTAAAAAAGTTTATGAATTTATTTTGTTTTATGAAATGCAATCGATCAACAAGATAGTTGAAATTAATTTTGATTTGTTTTCTATTAACAACTTTAAAACAATTTTAAATAAAGTTTAATATAAAATAAATTTAAATAAACTTAATTTTGTTAAAAATATTTAATAAAAATATCAATTTCAATAAAATATTAATTTTAATATTTATATAAAAATTAAATTTGGTTTCAATTTGTAGAGAGACAAAATCACTTCATTTAAAAAACACGGGACTAAATTGAGAAAAATAAAAATACAAGACAAAATTAAGACTAAGACAAAGACACCTAGCGTGACAGTGACACATGATACGTGACACTGCCACATCACACTGTCATCACCATGTGACATAATATACGAGATGACATGTGATACCTCTTTAACGTTGTTAGTACAGTACTAATAAAGAACATGATGTCATCAAGTTTTCCGAAATATGGACCAAAGACATATTAAAAAAAGGGACCTTATTAAGATTTTTCAACAAAAATGGAAATTAAAAACATAATTTAACCTTAAAAATATTAACTTTTATATTTACAAAAAGATAAAAAATTGAAAGGGAAAACCATAAATGTAAAGTGTGTATAAAAATTTGTTAGATGTCAAAATAATAATACTCATTATACATATATAATTATTTTCTATATATTATTTTTGGGGTTAAGTATGTTTTTAGTCCCTGAACTTTGACCCAAAATTGGAATTCGTCCTTGTCTGAAACTTCGATACATTTTGGTCCTTAAACTTTAGAAATAAATGAATATAGTCCTTTTAACCCAATTATGTTAATTTTTTTTTACATGTCGAACGTTTTTTCATGTTAGTATTGGAGTTATTTACACTATTTGACATATTCCTAGTTCAATATCTACCAAGAAATGCGTTCAACACCTCAAAAAAAGTTAACATAATTGAGTTAAAAGGGTTATATTCATTCATTTTTAAAGTTTAGGGACTAAAATATATTGAAATTTTGGACAGAGACTAATTCCAATTTTGGATCAAAGTTCAGGGACTAAAAACATACTTAACCCTTATTTTTGTTTTGTTCTTTAATACAAATTAATGAATTGTGGAAACTTGTCTCTGAAATGAATTCACATCTCAAAGGAAAAATTAAGATTTTAGAGTTAAAAAGAAGTGTTTTAGTTTTTTGGTCACTGCACATGTTTCACATTGTTTGGCCTAGTAACATGTGCACTATTTTTTATTGAACTTGTTTTCAAGCACGTTAGTATAAGACATATGGTTTCAGAAAAATGAGATTGAATTTTATTGTTAGTGAAAATAGAGTTATTTATGTCAAAGATTTAATTTAAAATCAAAAACGGATACAAAGACGAGTGAATTATATATACGTATTTCCATTCTGTATTTAATTTTGAAGATTATTTATTACTCATATTAAACTAATCATCACAGAATGTTTTCTCTTAATATCAAAAGCAAGTTCAGACATAATTCGTGTAGATACAAGTTGATTTGTGATGAAAAAGAAACAAGGAAGAAATAAAATTAGAATGAAAAAAAAAAACTATTTTAGGATACAATATTAATGATAGTTTAGAATTTGAAAGGTTTAAGACTAAGTTTTAATTTAGATTAGATTTTCATTTACTTTTTATTTCATTATTTTATCTTTCAAGGAATAACACTTTACTTCTAATTAATCTTAAATATTTTATCAAGCATTAGATCGAATGACAAGTTTGACCATGCATTAATTTTTACAAGGTAAATATAATTATCTTAGTAAGTGTTGTTAACTACCACTTTAATATGATGCTAATTTGATTCAAATGTTTCTTAAATATGTAATCATAAAATCATTTACTACTTTTACATGTACGTTGAAAGAGTTTAGACATTTAAAATTAAATTATTAGTGTGAGGCATTAGTCGTTAATTTTTATTTTAAGGTCAACATGAATTAAATAAAATGGAAAGTGTAATATCTCATTTAGTAGTTATAAACTACTAAACACAATATTATAAAATGATATGACAAAACAGAGAATAAGTTACGAATATTGGTACAATTATTCCAAAATAACCATAACAAACAAATATTAAGATATATATAGACGTTTTCTGATCATATGAAATGGTTACTATCTATAAAACATACAAAACTAATCTAACTAATGCTACGATCTACTGGTGTGTATCATGACTCTCGAGAAGAGGAGTATCCTCATTTACACTTTCCTCTGCTCACACAATTAAGTGATCATTATAAATTCATAACGAGACGAGTCCAGATTCTCTACTGGTTTTTTTGATGTTATCCTCTGCTGAACATTAAAAATACACTGTATTGATATTTTAAATATCTTTTTAATATATTTTAAAATGTCAAAAGTAATGGTAATCAGTGTATTATGAGAACGCAGTAGATGAACAACACACAAAAAATCAATAGAGAATCCAAATTCGTAACAAGAGACAACAACACATGATAAGCTAATAAATAGATTAAAGTATTTGAATAAATGGTCCTTGTGAAGTTTTGTACAAAGTGGAGTTACTCTTTTTTTAACTTTGCTTTATAATGTAATGTTTGTGTCCTTGTGTGTAAGAGTATCATTTACATGTTCGTAATATTTGTATATAAGGTAATAAATAGTGTGTGGAATTTAGAAAAAAAAAATTAAAAAATCATGAAGAATTGGTCATCTAAGTGCTTGTTGACCATTTTTATTATGTTGTTAAGGTAAGCTTTGTTTCATCACAATTTTGTTTTAATATTATTCATGTCACTTAATCTGAATGGTACTACTTTTGTGCTTCAACAATGTTTTTACAAAAGCTTATAAATAGAACCAAATTATGAAATTATTATTTTTAAACAATTTTTAATACATAGAGATTAAATTTGTATGTATGTAAAACATGAATGTGTTGATAAAAATGTTTTGTATTTATAAATTAGAAATAACATTATTAGTATATATATTAGTAAAAACATATGTATACTTTTTTTATGATAATTAAAAATAGTAAAATTATTGTTGTTGTTATCATATATGGTTATAATTATAAAATTAAATATAAATATTTTTTACAACGTTATCATAAATAATTTATTTATTTTGTAAGTAATTCTATAATTGAAAAAATGGATAAATTTTAAAAATTGACAAATTGAAAAAATTGGTTAATTTCAAAGAAACAGTTAATAAAGTTGATAAAATAATTAATAACTTAAAAAACTTTCATTTAAAGAATAAAATTGAAAAATAGATGTGAACACTAAAAACATAATTCCCTTATATATAGATATAAATATTATATTTTTTTAAGAAATAACAAATTTAGATTATAGTTATAAATATATATAGTTTAAAGTTTAATTTTAAAATAGTTGTTATTTACACAATATATAGATTCATTATTATTTTTCAAATTTATAATTAAATATGTTGGAAGGGGGAGCTTTTCACACATGAATGAAGAACAATTTTGATGATGTCTACTGAGCTAGGATAAAACATAGCTTGGTCCAGTTAGGATATGCATTAGGCAAATAGCTTATCTTTATCAAATGTATTTCAGATTCTGCAAGATAACTCAGATCCAAGAAGAATTGATGGTTGATTCTACCATGATGGATCTTGCTTGATTCAAGGAGCATCAAGTCAAATCTGCACAGCTTAGGTGTATTCGTTTCTTGTTTTGTTTTCTGTATTTTTGATTACAGTTGCTTCAGTGTTTGAAGTGTGGACCTAGGTGCAATTGTGTGGATGCATTGCTCCTAGGGGGAGTTCTTGATTGTTGAATCAAGTTCTTGGGTTTTGGGGGTTAGAATTACATAGGTGTGCTTGTAATTCTTGGAACCTTTCTGTTTAGTGGAATCCTCCTAAGTGTGTTACTTAGGAGAAGACTGGATGTAGATTCGCCTTGAATCGAACCAGTATAAATTGTGTGTCCTGATTCCTTCCTCTCTCTTAATCCTTCTTGATTGATTTAAACAGTCCATTAACCCAGAACTGTGTAATTGATTAATTGAGCTTTAAAACCTAAAGATCTTTCCAAGATTCATCTTAAACCAAATAAAAACCTATTAATCAATTCAAATCCCTTTGTGGTTAAGATAATTAGACAAATCTGATTTTAACAAAATAATTATGATAAAAAAAATAATAATGTATTTATTATTAGGAGGGTTAATTTGATCCTAATTGTTTATATGGTCTATCAACAGAGGACAAAAATCTATAAAATGTTTTAAGAATGAGTATTTTCAGGGATTTTTTTACGAGGGGGATTACCGTTGAAAATTGTCACCCTTAACTTTAAATAATAATTAAACATATAATCAATGTGTAAGATAAAAAAAAATATCCATTTATTATGGCGGCAATATCCTGAAATGCGTATTTGAATTTTCATTAATTTTGATTTCATATTATAAAAAACAATATTAATTAATAATTTGTTTTTATATTTAGATTTTTAATTTATTTTGGTTTTTATATATATTTTTTATTTACTTGAGTTTCAATATTTGTAAATAAAATTAATATAGTCTTTTATATTATAAAGGTAACTAGTATTTGTATGGTGTATTTGTTTTATTTTATATATTAAAATAATAAAATAGTGAAAGTATTATGTAATGAAATATTATGAAAATTAAGTTATATTGTTGTAAATATTGTTATTAAAGTAATGAAATAGTAAATCTAAGTAATACAATAATAATTTCAGTTTTAAATATAATAAATAGAATTGATATCACAATATAATACAGTTAATTGATTTTATAAAATAATTATAATGTTGTTTTTTTTTATTTTAAATTTTTTTAGGATAATAATATAATTGTTATTATATTTATTTAACCATTAAAAATACTAATAATAATATTAATATAAATTATAAATTATAAAAATTTTAAAAGATTAGAAAAAATATTTAGTATAACAATATTTTCTATAATTAAAAAAAGCACACTTATAATAACAACAACATTATGAATAGTAATAATAACAATAAAAATAATAATGATGCCAATAATAATAATAATAATATTTATGCTATAAATATTAATATTAATGCTAACACTAAGACTAATGTCAACTATAATAATCTATAATTATATATAAAGATATACATTAATAACAAAACAAATAAAAATGACAAGTAATTGAAATACGATTGAAATACGATCCCGTGGTAAATTAATTTAAGATGTGTGTCTAACTATAATAATAATACCATTATAATAATATCTCGTAGTGATAAAAATAATAATAATACAATAACTACATAAATAAAGAGATATACATTTGTTTTGTCCTCTTTTGTTTATACAATTTTATCGTCTTAATTATTATTTGTTAAATTAAAATAATTATTCATAATAAAATTAATTGTCCATTTTACCATTTTAATAATTTTAGTAACTATTTTTTTTAATTCAAATAAGTACACAAATATAAAAATAAAATGAACAACAAAAAAAATAAAAAGTACAAGTATTTGAGATATGATCCCGTAGTAAATAAATGTAAAATGTGTGTTTAACTATAATAATAATAATAATAATAATAATAATAATAATAATAATAACACTAAAATAATATCGTGTAGTGATAAAAAATAATAATAATAATAATAATAGTAATAACAATAATAATACAACTACATATACAAAGAGATAAACATCTTTGGTGTCTTTTTTGTTTTTTCAATTTTATCCTCTTAATTGTTATATTTTAAACTTAAATAATTATTTAAAATAAAAAAATTATTTTTCAGTTTTATTATTTTACTAATTTTAGTAACTATTTTTTTAAATTGAAATAATTATTTAAATATAAAAATAAATAAACAAATAAAAGAGTAAAGTAATTGAAACATGATTAATAAAAGTAAAATATGTATGTAACTATAATAATAAAAATAATAAAAATAACTATTAAATAATAATTAAACATATAATCAATGTGTAAGATAAAAAAAAAATTCATTTATTGTGGCGGCAATATCCTGAAATGCGTATTTGAATTTTCATTAATTTTGATTTCATATTATAAAAAACAATATTAATTAATAATTTGTTTTTATATTAAGATTTTTAATTTATTTTGGTTCTTATATATATGTTTTATTTACTTAAGTTTTAATATTTGTTAAATAACATTAATATAGTCTTTTATATTATAAAAGTAATATGTCAGTTTAATAAACGAACTTAATTAGTTTAAATAACGTTAATGTTAATTTAATGATTATATTGACTGTATTTACAAACATTTGAATTTAACTGAATTAAAAATAAATACAAAAAATAAAACAAGTTAAAGATTTAAATATAAATATTAAATTACTAATGAAGTTATAATAATTTTTTAATTTTTAGATGTTATTTAGAAAAAAATGAAATTGATCGTTATGGTTAAAACGCAGTGAAACTGTAAGTGAGAAAATAAATGGTTGTTTGTGAAAGTTTGGCAGCATATGAAAGTGCAGGAAGTAAAAAGTTTTTGAATGTTTCTCCCATAAAATTTAGGAGTGATTTTTTGGTTTTGATAAAAAAAAAAAAAAAAATGAAAATATAAGTTTATGATGGAAGCCGATGATAATATCGATTGATGGTCTGTCAATGTTAATATAAAACGAGTCAAAGAGTTTATCATTATTTCACTCAACATATGTATTGATGTGAAAGTTGTTTACTTTTGGAATGTAAATTTCAAAATTTTCTAAGCATTTCAATATGTTGAATTTAAATTGATTACGTAATAATCACTTTATTAATTAAAAGTATCTTAAAATTTAATATTAATCAAACCAAGTACATAGTATTATATATATATATATATATATATATATATATATTAAAGTATTTTTCATAAGTTACATAATAAAGTTTTGCAAAATACAAACTTATCCTGAAAAATAGAGGAAATATGTAAAACATAAAAGAAAATATAATTATGTAGTCTTTTCTATTTGTACCCTTTTAAGTCATCCCACGGCTTCATCTTAAATCATTTCATTGTAGAGGATCTTCACCTACACTATTTCCTAACACTCGTGCAAGTACACAATCATAATAGAAAGAAACACCACCAAGCAAAGAAAGTTGGTTTACTTTTCTTTTAAAAAAAACCTATAGTTATTTCAAAGAATTAGCATACCAATCATCCATAAGGCCCACTTCTCTTTGTAAAATTTTTGGGTGTGGTTTAATTAGGAGTCCAAGACCAGTCCACTTATTTTCTTAAATCCCCTTCAGCTTCTCACTTACTTTCCATTATGTTTCCTCAATCCAAAACAACTCTCATTTATCTTTATATAGTGTTCTACTTTCTTATTTTTAGCCAATGTGAGACTTAGACTCACACTTGGATTCCTAACAATCTCTCTCAAGGGTGAGTCCCTTCAACCACATTGGTACACTCCCCCTCCAGCAAAACCATTCCCAACCACGAGTACTCCTTTTCTGTACCGTCATTTTTCTTAACGATCGTCTGAGCCGGTTTTAACCATCGGCTCTGATACCACTTGTTAGGTCTCTATAGAGGGGGTTTCAACCCAACCACATAAGGCATTGACACCACTCTCAACCCAAAACCTTAAGGCAATGGGTTTATGTGTCTTTATCTTTATATTGTTAGGTTTATAAGGAGGGGGTATCACTGGGGAGATACAACACCAATGAGACCTGAGCCCAACCACATAAGGCATTGACACCACTCTCAACCCAAAACCTTAAGGCAATGGTTTATGGGTCTTTATTCTTATATGGTGCTCTACTTTCACATTTCTAGCCAATGTGGGACTTAGAATCACACTTGGATTCCTAACAATCTCCCCTCAAGGGTGAGTCCCTTCAACCACATTGGTACACTCCCCCTGCAGCGGAAGCATCCCCAACCACGAGTACTCCTTTTCTGCCCTTTTTTGTACCGCCGTTCTTCTTAACGGGACACGCTTACCTGGGACCCTTGCCAGGAAGACTTTTGATACTAGGACCATACTAGTATTGCACTCGTTTGAGCCGGTTTTAACCATCTGTTCTGATACCACTTGTTAAGTCTATAGAGGAGGGGGTATCACTAGGGAGATACAACACCAATGAGACCTGAGCCCAACCACATAAGGCATTGACACCACTCTCAACCAAAAACCTTAAGGCGATGGGTTTATGGGTCTTTATTCTTATATAGTGCTCTACTTTCTCATTTCTGGTCAATGTGGGACTTAGACTCACACTTGGATTTCTAACAATCTCCCCCTCAAGGGTGAGTCCCTTCAACCACATTGGTACACTCCCCCTGCAGCGGAAGCATTCCCAACCACGAGTACTCCTTTTCTGCCCTTTTCTGTACTGCCGTTATTCTTAATGGGACACGTTTTACCTGGAACCCTTACCTGGGACCCTTGCCAGGAAGACTTTCGATACTAGGACCATATTGCACTCGTCTGAGCCGGTTTTAACCATCGGCTCTGATACCACTTGTTAGGTTTTAAGGAGAGGGTATCACTGGGGAGATACAACACCAATGAGACCTGAGCCAAACCATATAAGGAATTGACACCACTCTCAACCCAAAACCTTAAGGTAATGGGTTTATGGGTCTTTATTCTTATATAGTGCTCCATTTTCTCATTTCTGGTCAATGTGGGACTTAGACTCACACTTGGATTCCTAACAATCTCTTCCTCAAGGGTGAGTCCCTTCAACCACATTGGTACACTCCCCCTCCAGCGAAAGCATTCCCAACCACGAGTACTCCTTTTCTGCCCTTTTCTGTACCGTCGTTCTTTTCTTAACGGGACACGCTTACCTGACCCACACTATCAAGAAGACTTTCGATACTAGGACCATACTGGTACTGCACTCGTCTGAGCCGGTATTAACCATCGGCTCTGATACCACTTGTTAGGTTTTTACAGAGGGGGTTTCACTGGGGTGAACAACACCAATGAGATCTGAGCCTAGCCACATAAGACACTAACACCACTCTCAACCCAAAACCTTAAGGCAATGGGTTTATGGGTCTTTATTCTTATATAGTGCTCTACTTTCTCATTTCTGGTCAACGTGGGACTTAGACTCACACTTGGATTCCTAACAATCTCCCCCTCAAGGGTGAGTCCCTTCAACCACATTGGTACACTCCCCCTCTAGCGGAAGCATTCCCAACCACGAGTACTCCTTTTCTGCCCTTTTCTGTACCGCCGTTATTCTTAACGGGACACGCTTTACCTGGAACCCTTACATGGGACCTTTGCCAGGAAGACTTTCGATACTAGGACCATACTGCACTCAGCTGAGCCGATATTAACCATCGGCTCTGATACCACTTGTCAGGTTTTACAGAGGGGGTTTCACTGGGGAGAACAACACCAATGAGATCTGAGCCTAACCACATAAGACACTGACACCACT